>Ga0209676_1000209_pt1 | contig 130388 bp, 111 predicted proteins | sample AraplaCvi_mLB_r2_FD_184282 | JGI IMG/M metagenome (GOLD analysis project Ga0209676, IMG submission 184282) | Arabidopsis root microbial communities from North Carolina, USA - plate scrape MF_Cvi_mLB_r2 (SPAdes) (version 2) | ecosystem: Host-associated > Plants > Roots > Endosphere | place...
GGCCACTTCGAGCCGGGATTCAGTTTGGATCATTTCTTGATATTCCCAACTTGTACCGATGAGCCTCCAGGAGGGAGACACCGCGGTCAGTCTTGGGCCCGTCGTCCACGCCTCGAACCACTCGAGACGCTTCCGCTTTGGGCTGAAAGCTTCGCCTTTTGAAAGCGAAGCCCGCGATTGTGGCACCCATGCCGGGCGATGTCAACTGCCTCATCACGCGAACTTCGACAGCCGCTAGACTTTGTGGCGTGCGCGCCCCCACCCACCCCCTCGTTTCGCCGCCCTCCGTGCTGCGCCGACGCCTGCTGGCGGGTGGCGCGGGCCTGCTGGGGTTGGGATCGCTGGGGCTTGCGGGTTGCCGCAGCGCAACACCTGCGCCGGACACCGGCCGGCTGCAGCGCCTGGGGGAAGCCCGCTGGACGCATCGACGCTCTATAGAGAACACCACGGCGGGCGGCCTGTCGGGCATCGACTACGACCCCATCAAAGGTGAGTACCTGCTTCTCAGCGATGACCGGTCAGATCTGAGCCCCGTGCGCTGCTACACCGCACGTTGGCCCCAGCCGGCCGATGCAGCCCCCGAGCCCACCGGCGTTGTCCAGCTGCAACGCCCCGGCGGCGGCCCCTGGCCCGGTCGGCGCCACGCGGTCGACGGCCTGCCCGTTCCCGATCCCGAGACCCTGCGCCTGCGCCCCTCGACCGGCACCCTGGTCTGGACCAGCGAAGGCGACCTCGCGCGCGGCTTCGGCCCCGCCCTGTATGAATCGGCGCGCGATGGCCGCTTCCTGCGCGAATTCACCCTGCCGGCGATGTTTGCCCCGGACCCGGCCCAGCGCCGCGGCCCGCGCGACAACCAGACACTCGAGGGCCTGGCCCTCACGCCCGACGACCGGTCGGCCTGGCTCGCGATGGAAAACACCCTGGTCCAGGACGGCCCCGTCCCGACCACTACCGCCCCCGGCGGCCCCTGCCGCTTCACCCAGGTCGACCTCGCGACCGGCCGCGCAGTGCGCCAGATCGCCTATGTGCCCGACGCCATCCCACTGCGCCCGCTGGTGCCGGGCACCTACGCCGACAACGGCGTGAGCGAGGTGCTGATGCTCGACACCCACCGCATGCTGGTGCTGGAGCGGGCCTACGCCACCGGCGCCGGCAATTCGCTGCGCCTGTATGAAATAGACACCCGGGCCGCCGACGACGTGCTCGCCATCGACGTCCTCGCCCCCGGCAACCACCGGCCGGCCGCCAAGACGCTCGCGGCCGACTTCGCCACCCTCGGCCTCTCGCGCCTCGACAACACCGAGGGCATGTGCTGGGGCCCATCGCTGCCCGACGGCCGCCGCCTGCTGGTGGTCGTGAGCGACGACAATTTCAACCCGCTGCAAGTGACGCAGTTCGCCGCCTTCGCCTACACCGACCGACCATGACCATCGCCGTGACCTTCCTGCCCCGCACCGCGCCGGGCCCCCTGCCCCCCATCGCCTTCATCGGCGGCGGCAACATGGCCAGCGCCATCATCGGCGGCCTGATCCAGCAAGGCGTCGCGGCCGACAACTTCGAAGTGGTCGAGCCTTTTGAAGAAGCCCGCACCAGGCTGGCCCAGTCCTACGGCATCGTCGCCAGGGCCGAGGCCAGCGAGGCCCTCGCGCGCTGCGCCGTGGTGGTGTGGGCGGTCAAGCCCCAGACCTTTGCCGACGCCGCCCGCCCGGTGCGCGCCTTTGCGGCCGACGCCCTGCACCTGAGCGTGGCGGCGGGCATCCCGTCCGACAGCATCGCCCGCTGGCTCGGCACCGAGCGCGTGGTGCGCGCCATGCCCAACACGCCGGCGCTGGTCGGCAAGGGCATGACCGGCCTCTTCGCGCGGGCGGGCGTCGAAAGCGCCGACCGCGCACGCGTCGGCCAGCTGCTGGCGCCGACCGGCGAGCTGATCTGGGTCGACGCCGAACCCGCGCTCGACGCGGTGACCGCCATGTCGGGCTCCGGCCCGGCCTACGTGTTCTATTTCATCGAGGCGATGACCGAGGCCGGCGTCGAGATGGGCCTCACGCCCGACCAGGCCCAGCGGCTTGCCATCGGCACCTTCACCGGCGCCTCGGCGCTGGCGCACAGTGCGACCGAGCCGCCGTCGGTGCTGCGCGAACGCGTGACCTCCAAGGGCGGCACGACCTACGCGGCGCTGAGCGCGCTCGAGGCTTCGGATGTGAAGGGCCAGTTCAAGACCGCCATCCGCGCGGCGCAGAAGCGCGCGGCCGAGCTGGGCGAGGAATTCGGGCGCGGCTGACCCGCCCGGCGGGCTATCGGAGGGCGTAGCCCACCACGATGCCCACGAACACCGCGAAACCCAGCCAGTGGTTTTCGCGGAAGGCCTTGAAACAGCCTTCGCGCGTGCGGTCATGGATCAGGCGCCAGTGCCAGAGCGCCTGCGCCACCGCCGCGGCAATGCCTACATAGAAGAGAACCCCCAGCGACCGGCTGGCACCCGCCCAGATCCAGACCGCCAGGAAGATCGCGTAGCTCGCCATCACCGCCGCCACGTCGAAGCGGCCGAAGGTGATCGCCGAGGTCTTCATGCCGATCTTCAGGTCGTCGTCGCGGTCCACCATCGCGTATTCGGTGTCGTAGGCCAGCACCCAGAACAGGTTGCCCGCCAGCAGCCACCAGGCAAAGGCCGGCACCGTCGACTGCACCGCGGCAAAGGCCATCGGGATGCCGAAGCTGAAGGCGATGCCCAGCACCGCCTGCGGGATCGACACGAAGCGCTTGGCGAACGGGTAGATCAGCGTGATCGCCAGCGCCGCGAACGACCACAGCACCGTCGTGCGGTTGGTGGTGAGCACCAGCCCGAAGGACAGCAGCGCCAGCACCGCGCCCAGCCCCAGCGCCTCCTTGACCGACATCGCGCCGCTCGTCACGGGCCGCTGGGCCGTGCGCTTCACGTGGCGGTCGAAGTCGCGGTCGGCCACGTCGTTGACGCAGCAGCCCGCGCTGCGCATCAGGAAGGTGCCGAGCGTGAACACCGCGAGCAGGTGCCAGCCGGGCCAGCCGTCGGCCGCGAACCAGAGCGCGCCCAGCGTGGGCCACAGCAACAACAGCCAGCCGGCCGGCCGGTTCCAGCGGATCAGATCGAGGTAGAGCGCAAAACGGCGGGCAAGCATGCGGCGGACGGGCAGACGAAAAAAGAGCGGCCATTGTGCCGCTCTTGCAGGGACTCCCGGCGCACCGGGAGATCAGGAGGCCGCCGTCAGTCCTCGAGCAGCGAGCGCAGCATCCAGGCCGTCTGGTCGTGCACCGTGCAGCGCGCGGTCAGCATGTCGGCAGTCGGGTCGTCGCCGGCCTCTTCGGCCACCGGGATGAACTCGCGCGCGATGCGCGACACCGTTTCGTGGCCCTTCACGAGGATGCGCACCATCTCCATCGCCTTGGGCGGGTTCTGCGGCACGTCGGGCACGGTGGCGATCTTGCTGAACTCGGCGTACGAGCCCGGCGCGTAGTGGCCCAGCGCGCGGATGCGCTCGGCGAGCACGTCCGTCGAGCCCCACAGCTCGGTGTACTGCGTCATGAACATCGCATGCAGCGAGTTGAAGTGCGGCCCCGTCACGTTCCAGTGGAAGTTGTGCGTCGTGAGGTACAGCGTGTAGGTGTCGGCCAGCACGCGGCTCAGGCCTTCGGCGATGGCCGCGCGGTCCTGGCGTTCGATGCCGATGTTGATGATCGGCGCATTGCGGCTGCCCGACTCCTGCGCGACGACGGCACCGCCCTTCTTGGGCACCTTGCCGGCAGAAGCTGCGGGCGACGGGGACTTGGTTTTCTTCGAGGGTTTGGCCATGGCGGAGGGGTCTTTCTTGAAGTTGGGTGACAACACCGAAATTCTGAAAGCCGGCAGGCGGCTTCGCAACAGCTTCACTCTATCCCAGCGATCAGCGATCCCAAACAGCCCGCGCGTAGGCGAAGGCCCCGAATCGCTAGGAGAGTCGTTTGACACCCGGCAGCTCGCACGCGTAGATCGCGTTGCGCAGCGCCGCAATGGCCTCGTAGCGCGTGAAGGTGCGGCGCCAGGCCAGCACCACGCGGCGCATCGGCGGGTCGCGGTCCTGCGCGTCGCGCACGGGCAGGTAGCGCACCATCTGCTCGGGCTCCTTGCGCCCCTTGACCTTCGGCTTGAGCGCCTCGGCTGGCACCGACAGGCGCGGCACCAGCGTCACGCCCATGCCCGAGGCCACCATGTGCTTGATGGTCTCCAGCGACGAACCTTCGAAGCTCTTGCGGATGCCCTCGGCGTTGCTCGAGAAACGCGCGAACTCGGGGCACACCTCGAGCACGTGGTCGCGAAAGCAGTGGCCCGTACCCAGCAGCAGCATCGTCTCGCTCTGCAACTCTTCCGAGGTGATCGACTCACGGTCGGCCAGCTTGTGCTTCACGGGCAGCGCCGCCATGAAGGGCTCGTCGTACAGCGGCGCCATCGCCAGGCCCGTGTCGGGAAAGGGTTCGGCCATGATCGCGCAGTCGATCTCGCCGGCGCGCAGCATCTCGAGCAGCTTGACCGTGAAGTTCTCCTGCAGCACCAGCGGCATCTGCGGTGTGCGCGCGATCACCTGGCGCACCAGGTCGGGCAGCAGGTACGGGCCGATCGTGTAGATCACGCCCAGGTTCAGCGGGCCGGCCAGCGGGTCCTTGCCGCGCTTGGCGATCTCCTTGATGCTGGCGGCCTGGTCGAGCACGCTCTGCGCCTGCTGGACGATCTGCTCGCCGAGCGGCGTCACGGTCACTTCACCGGCGCTGCGCTCGAAGAGCTTGACCTCGAGTTCGTCCTCGAGTTTCTTGATGGCCACCGAAAGCGTCGGCTGGGACACATAACAGGCCTCGGCCGCCTTGCCGAAGTGCCGCTCGCGGGCGACTGCGACGATGTATTTGAGTTCGGTGAGAGTCATAGCTTGCGTCAATTATGCGCAAGGGTCTGTGACCCGGCTGGGGCGGGGTTAAAAGCCGCGGGCTGCGCTGCGCTCAGCCGGTGCGGCTCCAGACCCATTGCACCGGCTGCCCGCCGTTCGAGGGCATCGGCTCACCCTGCGTGACCGCCGCGCTCACGCGCAGGTCGGTCAGGCAGGCCCAGATGCCCGAGCGGGGGCACTTTTGGCCCGTGTCCGCAAACAGCAGCTCATCGCGGCGCATGCGGTGCCCCTGGACCTGCGCCGAGCCATCGTCCTGCACGGAGAAAGCGACGCGGCCGGACGCGGCACGCTCTTCGAAAATCTCGATGGCGCCTTGCAAGGCGACGAAGAAGTCCCAATCGGACAGATCCTGCTCCGCCGCCGCGGCGGTGAAGTCGGACTGGTACAGGCGCTGATAGCGCTCGGCGTTGTAGTCCAGCTCGAAGACGACCTGGCCTGTTGCAGCATCCATCAGCCGGAACTGGCTGAAGCCCTGTCGCAAGCGCCCATCGCCATACCGCGAAGGCGCGATCTCGCTGCGCAGGACGGGCGAGAGCATCACCACGGAGCCGTCGTCGCGCTTCTGGCAGATCTCGAACACGGCACCGTCGTCGGTGCGAAAGACGAACTTCTCGTCGGGCGTCCAGTAGCTGTAGTAACGCTTGTCGTTCTCGATCGTGTAGCCGCCTTTGACGGGGAGGTCGGCAAGTACCGAAGCGCCTGGCGGCTTTTCAGCGTCGTCGACTGGGCGCCAATGGCCGGTTACGGGGTCCAGGTCGATGAGGTCGGAGGCGGTGTGATGCAGGTAGAGCCACATGGGGCAGGTTGAACCAGCAGCTTTATTTCGGGCAAACCCCGGCATCAGGACGATCGAGCCTCGTCGAGGCTGTGGCTGATATTTCCAGTGGCGCGTCTTTCGTTGTCGTCCAACGACCGTCGGCCTGCAGCTTGCGAGCGTAGGCCACCAGGTCCTTCGGATACACCATGTGGTCGATCGTGCTGTCGTCGAGGTCCAGCAGGAAGCACGTCGCGCCAGCCTCAAAGGCCCAGTAACCGTAGTAGAACGACCGATCGTCTTCGATCTTGAGGTGGGCGTTGTACCAACGCGCGCCGTCCTGGTGCTTGTACCAATTCTTCAGGTAGTTCTTCACCAGTGCGACGGCCTTGGCATCATCGTCCTCGAAGTAGGCTTCGACCAGCGTGCTGTAAGGCGCATCGTGCAGCACCACCTGCATGTCTTCCTGCGGGTCGTCCACAAAGTCCGAGATCAGTTGTTCGTACAGTGCATCGGCGTAGCGATTGAAGACCATCGCCTTGACGATGCGTTTGACCGAACGTGCATCGCGCAACAGGATGGCGACGCTGAGCAGTTGCAGGGCATCTTCGTACCAAATCTGATTGTCAAAATCGACGGCACAGACGTCCAGACGGGTCGTGCCGCCGTATTTCTTGTGGTGCTCTGCGAACTCCTCTTTCAAGGCGATTCGGAACGGCACGTTCGCATCATTCCAGCGCACGAAATCGTCCACGATGCCAGCGAGTTGCGGGGCCAGCGTGTCCAGATCGACACCTGCCGTGTAGTCGAGCATCCAGAGCCAGAATTTTTCATGGAAGACGAACGCCTGCGCGACGACGTACGTCTGCGTGCCGGGTTGCTTTCGTTTGACCCCAGCAACTGATACATCAATGGACTCCAGTTGTAGAGCGCGCACGTTCTCATACAGCGTCTTGTATAGGAACTGTTGGCGACGACGCGAGTGCGTGTCGTCATCGCACACTGGCGTCAAGGCAAGTTTTTTGGGGGTTCTCATTCGCGATTCCCATCAGCACACCGGCCCGGCGATGGATCAGGGTTTGGGCCCAGCCTGATCGGTATCCCACTGCCAGAAGGTGGCGCCGTAGTCGCTTCCTTCGATGATGGGCATGGTCTCCCCAGCTTCGAAATAGCGACGACTTCCGACTTTCGCAGGTGTGAACCACCAGCCTGATTTCGGGCAGGCCTCACCACCAGGGCAATTGAGCATGGTCGACGCCGCAGCTTCCGTTTCCAGTGGCGCGTCCTTCGTTGTCGTCCAACGACCGTCGGCCTGCAGCTTGCGAGCGTAGGCCACCAGGTCCTTCGGATACACCATATGGTCGATCGAGCTGTCGTCCAGGCCGAGCAGGAAGCACGTCGCGCCAGCCTCGAAGGCCCAGTAGCCGTAGTAGAACGACCGGTCGTCTTCGATCTTGAGGTGGGCGTTGTACCAACGCGCGCCGTCCTGGTGCTTGTACCAATTCTTCAGGTAGTCCTTCACCAGTGCGACGGCCTTGGCGTCATCGTCCTCGAAGTAGGCTTCGACCAGCGTGCTGTAGGGCTCATCGTGCAGCACCGCCTGCATGTCTTCCTGCGGGTCGTTCACGAAATCCGCAATCAGTTGTTCGTACAGTGCATCGGCGTAGCGATTGAAGACCATCGCCTTGACGAGGCGTTTCACCGAGCGTGCATCGCGCAACAGGATGGCGACGCTGAGCAGTTGCAACGCGTTCTCATACTCGATCTGGTTGTCGAAGTCGACGGCGCAGACCTCCAGGTGCGTCGTGATCCCCTGCTGCTTGTCTTCCTCCGCGTACTTGTCTTTGAGGTATTGCCGATAGGGCACGTTGGCATCATTCCAGCGCACGAACTCGTCCACGATGCCGGCGAGTTGCGGCGCTAGCACATCCAATTCGACACCTGCGGTGTAGTCGAGCATCCAGAGCCAGAATTTCACGTTGTATGCTGATTGCCTTGCGACTACATAGCTTCTAGTCCCGACCTTCTGCTCCTGCACATTCTGAATCGTGATCGCGATAGCCTCGAGTTGCTTGTTGCGAATGTTCTCGTATAGAGCTTCGTAAAGGAACTGCTGGCGCCGACGCAGATGCATGTCGTCGGGTTTTGGCATCAGGGTAGGTCTTTTGGGTTGGCTCATTGACGATTCCTGCCAGTACGTCGGCTCGGGGATGGACGTGGCGGTTGTGTTGGTTGCTGCGCTGGAGGTGCCGATGGCGACTGCCTGGTTGCGGCCACGGCCTTGGCCCGGTCAAAACGCTCGGCGACTGCGTCGATCTCCGCTGCAGTGAGGATGTCCGACGGCGTGTGACTGGCCTTGTGCTGATCGTGAAGCGCCAGATCGTAAAGGTCTCCGCCAGCCAGCGCGCGCCTCGCCATTTCGGCGCTGACAGCGACGTGCTCCGGCATGCCCGGGGCCATCTCCTTCTTCAACGGTCCACCCGCTGCCGGCGTGTAATCTCTGGGTGGGCTGTTGCCAGGAATCGCAAAGTACGCGTAGACCCAGCGATTGGCCAGGTTGCTAAGCCACATTGCTTCATCAACACTTGCTTGTAGCCATTCCTCCGACATCTGCAACCCCTTCTTCGGCTGCGACAACATGCACCACAGAGCCACCTGCCGTTCGGTCATCCCCGGCGGAGGCCGCAGCTTTTTCGGCTGACGCGGGGTAGTGCTTTTGCCTTTGGCGCCTTTGCCTTTGGGCTTCGTCTCGGTGCTGGCAGGCGGCTCTTCCTTGGCCAGTTCCTTCCAGTCCGAGGCCCCTTGGCCGAACATCGCCCCGGCCGACTCGCTCGCCTTGGCTTCCACGAAATGATAGGTCTTGTTGCCCAGTGCCCATACGCCGTCCACACCGCTCTGGTTGATGCGGACCAGATGTTCGGGCACCAGTTCGGTCGGCGTGGCGTCTTTGCCCAGCTCCGTCACCAGCTTTTTTTCGCCCGTCCACCGGGCATTGGGATGCTGGTCCTTCACCGTGCCGTGCGGCCAGCTCCCGGGCGCGTGCAGTTTCATGTGATGGTAGTGAGCCATGTGTTCACCGAGCAGGCCCTTGTAGCGGCTGCCGATTTCCGCCCATGCGGCCCGGGTGATACGCCTTGCGATGGTCTTGGGGCCGCCTCCTGCCTCTGCGTTCTGGCGCCGGGTTGTAGCAGCAGGGTCGTGCTGCCTGTTTTGCTCTTCGGCAGGTTTTGCCGACTTCTTCGCGTGAGGAGTGGCGGGCGCGGCGCGTGCATGGCTCGCGGGGGTGGCACCGCCGCGCGCGCCCCTCGACGACGTCGATGCTGCGGCAGCGGCCGCCTGCGCCACGGCGTAACCGTCTTCGCCCAACAGCGTGACGAGGAATTCGCGCAGTGCTTCGGTGCCCTCCCGCAGGCCGGTGTGCAGGGGGCCACTGAGACCTTTGAGCTGCGGTCGCATGTCGTGCGCCAGACCTTGCAGCGCGGCAGGCTCCCACCAATGCTCTTGCTCGAGGTAGGCCAGGAACTGGTCGCACAGCGTCAACCCCTGGTCGACCTGCTGGATCGCCGCCTGCGTGTGCCCGGCCCAGTTGAAGGTCTTGATGAAAGTGATGGCGGCGCCCTTGGACTTGCCCAGCATCGCGCTGATGAAAGCCTGTCCGCGCACCGAGCCCTTGAGGGCCGCGCTGCCTCGCCACAGCGGCTTGACGATGCTCTTGAACAGTGCGCCGACCTCCGGGATGCAGCCAAAGGCGGCAATCGCCAGTTCCATCCACTCGTTCTTGCCACATTTGGCCGGCCCGATGCGCGAAATCCGGAAGATCATTCCGCAGACGTCGCGTGCCGCCAGCACCTGTCCGGCAATGGGAATCAGCTGGATCAGCCCGTTGACCACCATCGCGGCGTTGCTGGGGTTTTCCTCGAAATCACCGAGGATCAAATCCATGCAGAACTTGCCGATCGTGTCGAGCAGGCCGCCTTCACTTTTTTGAACAAGCACTTCGCTCATGCGGTGACTCCCTCGCTGCCGCCGTCGGCCCCCACGGACGGATCCAGGCTCTGACGCGCGGCATCGAGCTGACGCCGGACCTCGTCCTCTACTTCCTTGTGCGGATCAAAAGGCTCCAGCGGCGGTGGTTTCCATGCTCGCTGATCTTCGCCAAGTTCGACGTGGTACGGCAGAGGGGGGGTGCCTTCGAGGCGCGCGAAGCCCTGCTTGTCGAGCAGGCCCTCACGCGTACTGCCGTCGCTGAAGATGACCTTGTACGGTGCGCCTTCGACCGGCTCCAGATCGTCGTATTGGTAGCTGAGTTCGATGGCTTGCTTGAACTCCGAGAGTCCTACCGGCAACGCCGGCAACTCCGCCGGATTCCCCTTCGGCCCCACAAAGCTCTTGCTCGTCCCTTTCACATCCAACAGCCCCGGCATCTTCAAGGTGATGTTCGCCCCATCCAGTTCGATGCTCGTCTGCCCGCCCTTGAGCGTGATCTTCTGCTGCGCCAGCACGTGGATCTCGTCATTGCTGCTGGTGACCGTGAAGCCTTCCTTGGCCAACCATTCGAGTTCGTCGGTGTGCGCCTGCACGCTCACCGGCCCGTCTTGCGCGATGACCTGGATGCCGCCCTTGTGGCTGTACAGCCCCACGGATTTGGCGGCCGCAAAGCTCACGGTCTTGCCCGCTGCGATGTGGACCTGCGCCTGCGCAGTCCAGTGGATCGCCTCGCCCGCGTACACAGTCGCGCTGGCGGGCGTGGCCATGTTCAGGCTCATGGCCGCATCGAGCACCATGAGCGGTCGGGCGAAGGCGGGCACGGGGTCTTGCCCTTCGCGTGAGCCTGCGCCCTCTCCACCCTTCGGTTCGCGCGCGTCCTGTCCGTTGACGTTGCCGGGATAGTGCCCGCTCTTCTGCGGATCGATGTCGTCGATGAGCGGCTGCAGCAGCGCCGTGGCGCTCAACGCCAGCGCCTTGGCGCCGCCGGCCGCATCGGACAGCTTCTGCGCCTCGCGCAGCGCGCCCGCAAGCTGGCCGCGCACGCTGGTGGTGTCCTGCACGCTGCCCGCCGCACGCTCCTGGGCCAGCGTGGAGATCAGCAAGCCCTCGCCGGCGCGCGTGGCGACCCAGGCGTCGGAGCGCAGCTCGGCGCCGCTGCCGCGCCAGGCGCCGCGGCTGCTCTCGTCGGGTGACTGGGCGTTAAGGTGGCCCAGGTTCAGCTGACTCGCTGCGTGCGAGCTGGCCAGGCGGGTGCGCACCTGGCCGGGCGCGTCGTCGGCGATCCACTGGTTGTAGCCGCTGCCGTCAAGCGCGCGACTGTGCCAGCCCGAGAGCACGCCCGCGTGGTTGGCCGACGAGTCGGTGCCAGCCGACCAGGGCGGCAGGTCCTGTCCGTTGTAGAGCTGCTGGGCGACTACCGGTCGGTCGATGTCGCCTTCGATGAAGGACACGAGCACTTCAGAACCCACGCGCGGCAGGTGATGTGCGCCCCAGTTCGGGCCGGCAACGGGCGCAGCCACGCGCAGCCAGACGGACTGGCGGTTGCTGGCGTGGCGACCGGCAGCGACCAGGCTGCCTTGTCCGTTGCCCGTCGACTGCTGCTGGCCCGCACGCTGGGCCTGCCAATGGAAACGCACCTGCACACGATGGTCGCGCTGGGTGTGGACAGCCGTCGGTACCTCGTCGTCATCGCCGCCGACCACGAGCGCGACCATGGCCTCGGGGGCTGTGGGCTTGGGGCGCCACAGCGGCACGACCTGCGCCTCGGCCGGCTGCGCCTCGAAGCTGTTGCGGTAGCTGCCCTTCTCGAGTTCGCCGGCTTCGAGCACCTGCGCGGCCTGTGCGCCTAAGTTGTTGGCCGCTTCGTGGCGCACGCGCAGTGCGAGGAATCTGCGGCCGTCGTAGCGGTCGTGCTGCGTGAGCGTGAAGCGCTCGCCGGCACCGAGCTGTCGCACGCTGCCTGCGGCGCCGTAGCGCTTGATGCGCGATTCGAAGGCCACCAGCTGCTGCTCGGCGCGGCGGGCGGCGCTGGCACTGTCCGCATAGCGCTGCGCACCGGTGCCGTCGTAGTGCTCCAGCACGGGCACCTCGCCCATGGCCAGCGCGCTCTGCACTGCGCCGGTGGGGGCCTGCAGCACGCTGGCGTCCCAGGCGTTGCGCATGACGGCGTTGGTGGCGACCTGGCGCCGGCTGCTCCAGGCGGTGATGGCGTCGGTCGCTTCGGTGGCGTCGACGCGGTGGAAGCGGATCTGCGAAAGGGCGCAGTCGGGCGGGGTTGCCGCGCGGTCGAAGATCACCAGGCGGTGGTGCGAGGGCGTGGTGTTGTTCCTAGCGCCGCCCCCGCCACCCGCCGGCTGTTGCTGCTCGTGCTCGAAGCGAAAGCTCAGGCCTTCTTCCGCCAGCAGGCGCAGCACGAAAGCCAGGTCCGATTCGCGGTACTGCACGCAGGTGGGCCGCACGGGCATCTCCTGCGTGACTTCGAAGCTGAAGCTGGCGGTCGTGTGATCGGCGAACACTTCGCTGACGATGTCCTGCACGTGCTTGGCGGCGTACACGAAGCTGTCGCGGCGCAAGCCCAGCGCGGCGAGCCAGGGCTGCAGATGCAGTCGGTAACGCGCCAGGCCGCCGTCACCACCCAGCGCGTCGACGGCCGTGAGGTAGCCGTGCCAGGTGCGAAAGCTGCCGTTGGCCAGCAGCAGGCGCAGGCTCAGCTCTTCGCCGATCAGCGCGAACGGGTCGAACTCGCTCGAGGTGGCGAGGGTGTCGATGGTGAACTCGAAGAGCTCGTTGAGGCCTTCGGTGCCGGTGAAGCGCTCGACGACGACGGCGTTCTGCGGTGCCGACGCGGGCAGCTGCAGCTTGATGAGCCGCGCCTGCTCCGACAGGCGTGCGACGTTCAGGCCTTCGAGCTTCCATGGCGTCGGCATGAAGCTGCTTGATGTGTCTGATGACATGGGTATCCACCTCCCTGGTGTCAGTGCCGGTCGTGCCGGTCTTCGTTCGATGCATGGCCGCGCGCGATCTTCCCGCCCTGTCGGTTCAGGGGCTGGCCGATCGACATCGCGTGGACCGGAAAAATCCTAGTTCGCCAGCGTTGCATGTGCGTTTGCTGTGCCACAGCTGAATGTCATGACTGCAGGCGGCGGAAACACGGTGTTCGATCCGAACAGCCGGTAGCGCTTTGCATTGATCGTGACGGTCTGGGTGAACGAGCCGGTCAGTCCCAGGCTGGACGCGGTCGGGTTCGTCTCATCGAAGCTCAATATCTGCGCAGGCAGGAACGGATCTTTGGGCATGTCGAGTACCACATGAATGGCGGCTGTCGGGACGGTTTCATTTCCAAGACGGATTCCGAACCAGCTGCGCGTCACGAACGTGGAGGACTTTTCCAGCCACGCGTCATGGACCGAGCAATCGCCAAAAGACGATGCATCGAAACGCAGCGTGGCCAACAGCCTTCCCTGGGCCCGGCTCTCGTCGCTCGATACCGCGGTCGACACATCGGAGGTGCTTGCGTTGACCCGATAGCCCCGGTAAGCCACCAGTGCCAGCACAACGACCACAACCACCAACGCCAAGAATAAAAACAGTCGCTTCATGAGTAAAAAATGAGGGCGCGTCGTCGCACAAGAAATAGTCAGCGGGCCGCTGTGAGTGCCCCACGCGATTCAACATCCAGCTCCTCCGGCCATGTCGCCCTGGGCGCCAGCTTCAAGGCGACATAGCGCATCAGGCCCAGAGGCAACAGCAGCCAGCACACGGGCATCATCAGAAAGATGCTGGCGATCCATTCGACGATATGCATCTGCTGGCGATAGGCGCGGCCTTCCGCCGTCGGGTCCAGGAATGGCATGAAGAAGAAGAAGCAGCGCCGAAAACTCACATCGTCAAGCCGTGGCGCCTGCGCTGGCAAGGCATCGGGGCCTTGCAGCATGTAGAGACGACAGTAGTCCCACAGGCGCCGCATGTCGGCTTCATCCAGCGTGTTGCCGCCCAGCTGGATGCGGTCCAGCACTTCCAGCGTGCCCGGCTTGCAATGACTGAGGAACAACGCGTAGCGCACCGCGTAGGTGGTGCCGCTGTTGCCGGCCTGCCGGGTGATTTCGGCGTGCACGTGGGCCCAATCGAAGACCTTGATGCTCTGGGGCCAACGGACCAGCGGGTTGGGTTTCCACTTGAATTCGTAGGCGTAGATTTTTCCCAGGGCGCGATTGAAGCGAACGGGTGTGTCGGACGGAACCCTCGTGTCCAGGCGAAAGAAGAACAAGGCAAACACGACGAGGATGTGGGCGATGGCCAGCAGCACCATGCTCCAGAAATCGAACGGCGTGGACAACAGGAAATACAAATAGGCCGCCAGCGAAAAACACCCGGCCCAAATCCCCACGCCCCGCATCAGCGTCTCGGTGCGCGAGATCTCCAGGTAGTTCGCATCGACATGCCTGAGATTGCCGCACGTCGATGGCACGCCGCGCGCCGGCGCATCGCCGTCGGGCTGGTCTTCGAACCAGTGCGCCACCGGTGGCAGCAGGCGACCTTGCTTTTGCATCATGGCCGGTCAGTCCTCGTCGGCCAGTTCGAACAGGGCATAGGCATCCGGGGACGCCACGTAGTCCTGCCAGTAGTCGATGCGCAGGTGCACTTTCTGGAAGTACTTGGTGCTGGCTTCCACCTCGCCGGTCAGCGTCTTCCTGGCCATATTCCAATCGGCCACGGGCTGATGCATCCAGTCGTCCGACTCCCGGCCATAGTCCTTCTTCCAGTCTTGCGACGGCAGGTGGGCAAGGTTCGGCGAGCGCAACTGAATCGCTTGGATCCAGCCCCGCTTTTTATGAAGCAGCGAGAGCGTGACCGCAAAGGCCGAGGTCTCCTGCTCGAACGCAGGCACGCGCACCATCATCTTGACCGTGTCATAGCCACGCACGGCGCCCACGCCCAGCCAGTCGTCGTTGTAGCCCACGCTGCCATCCAGGCCCAGTGCAATGGCGTTGAGGCCGGCCAGTTCGTCGGCGTGTTGCGCGTCGGTCCAGGCGCCTTCCGTGCGCTCGTGCTTGCCGAAGTAGCAGCGGTCCAGCCAGACCTCGGCCACGCTGCGCTCGGCGTTGGCGGCGGCCATGGCGAACAGCACGCCGATGGCGACCAGGGCAATGGCCCAACCGAAGGGGCCCAGCAGCGTGCCGGTCGCGAAGATGGCCGTCGATCCACTCAGGACCGCCGCCGTGCCCGTCACCGCTGCGGCAGTGAAGGCGAGTGCCGCGGCCGTGTGCAGTACTCTGGCCGTGTGGTCACCCTTGGCGCCGCTGCGCTGTGCCGCGTTGGCCTCGATCATGGCATCGAACATCGCTGCTCCCGCCGCGACCACGCTGCCGCGCAAGGCCCATTTCGCGCCCGAGAGCGCCAACGCGGTCCCTGCCTCCTGGCTCGATACCTTGGCTATCAGTTTCATGCCCTGCCCGAACGCCTCGATGGTCGCGCCCGTGGTTCCCGTGACGGCCGAGGCCATCGCCATCTGGGCATCGGGTAGCCGCTCGCCGAACGCCTTGCGGTAGTCGTTCAACGACTGGCGAAGCACCCACCACTGGAAAAATGCCGTGCCGGCCGACCAGCCGATTTCGGTGCTGCCGGCCAGCAGGGTGCGGCTGCGGGTGAGCATGCCGCCGATCATTTCGTTGACCTCGTGGCCGCTGAAGCTGAGCCCTTGCGACAGCTCCGTCAGCAGTTGCTCGGCACGCACGCCCAGCGTCATCGTGCTGAGCCTGAGCTTGCCGACTTCCGCGGAGGCCATCCGGGCGGCCGTTTTTGCCTTCTCGGAGATCGTCTTGAGGCCGGATTTTTCACGCAGCCAGTTCTTGAGTTCCTCGCCCTTGAGAGAGGCGATCCGGGCCAGTTGCTCGCTTTCGATCACCAGGCAGAAGGTGACGGTCATGACGGTGTTGCGCGCCAGCGGGTTGCGGATGCGAAGCACCCCCATGCCGCCGACCAGGATCGAGCGCACCGCTTGCTTGCCCTGGAGATTCAGTGCCTTCGTGACCGCCTGCGCCTTGTTGAAGGCCTGCGTCGACAGCAGGTCGACGTATTCCTGCACGGTGATGTTGGCGGTGAAGATCAGGACGTCGACCTTGTCGTAGAGCTTGAAGGCCGCCGCCTGCGCACGCATGATGCCCTGATGGGCCGCTTCCTGGAGCTGGTCGCCGAGCCGGTTCATCGCCGTGGTGATCGCCAGCTTGGTCAGGCCCGCAGCCTGCTTGACCGGCGCGAGCAGAAACCGCTCGAACTCGTCGGAGCCGACCAGCCCCTTGACGGTGTCGTAGATCTTGTCGCCCTTCTTGACGTCGCCGCCGTCGGGCAATAGGTTGTCAAGGATTGCCTGGCGATTGCCGAACAGCGCGCGGTACACGGGGTTGTCGGGCGCTGCCGGCTGCTTTGCCAGCCATTCCTTCCACAAGATATAGCCGGCTGTGTTTTGCGCGGCGGCCGCGTTCTTGGTGGCCGTCGTCGCCGCCTTGCCGGCCGCCGAGGCAGTCCCCTTGCCCGTGACCGCGGCGGGACCGGAGGCCTTCGGCGCGAGCAGCGACTCGACGATGCCGCCGGCCAGGCAGGGCGCAAAGGCCTTGACCAGTTCGGCCTGCTGCTCCGCGCTCTCGGGGTCGTAATCGTCGAACCAGGTTTTCCACTGCGGGTCTCTCGCCCATGCGGCCCAGTCGGTGTCGCAATTCTCGACCAGCGTCCAGAGCACGCGCAGCCCCTCATCGAACTTGTCCTGGAAGCTCTTGCGCTTGGCTTCGTCGTAGTTGCTTGCGAGCCGGCCCCACATCTGGCGGGCGTCGTCCGCCGCGCGCTGGGCGCGGGTGGTGGTGACCGTGGCGGTCTGCCCCCCCAGGTCATCTGGGAAATGGTAGGTCTCGGTCTGTACGTCAGGCTTCTTGCTCGCAGCCTCCTGCACCTCGCGGGACTGCAGGGCGTTCTGTTCCGTCAAGGCCTTCAGACCCAGGATGGAACGCGAGATGGTGAGGGGCCGCTCCCAGATCGCGCAGTAGCTGCTGCGGCCTTCGACGAAATACAACCGGCTGGCATTGAGCTCCTGCACGATGCCGACGGCGTCGATCAGGGCCACGCCGGAGATCTTTTTGCCGCCGCTGGCCGTCTCGTACGCGGTGACGTAGTTGCCGGTCTCCGGCGCCTTGCCGATGCGCGCCGCGGTCAGCGGGGTGGCGTCTTCCCAGGTCAGGTTCAGCTTCTTCGCGGTGTAGACCTCGATGGCCTGGTAGGTCCGACGGCTGGTGAGTTCGGTCTGGTCGGCTGCGTATTCTTCGACGTGATCGTGCAGCATCTGCGCCGTGGGTGCGAAGGTGTGCGCCTGCCCGCCGGGTGTGCTGGCAAGCTTGGCCACGTCGAACACCTGCATCCGCTTTCCGGGATCTTTTTCGTAGCGGGTGCGCACGGCCTTCGTCCACGCGGCGGTGCTGAAGGCGATCCATATGTTGCCGCCCTTCTCGACCACCTTGGTCGGCAGGTGGATGAAGCTGGCAGGGATGCCGTCCCCCTTGCGTTCGCACTGCACGGACAGGTCGCGGTGCGTCTTGCAGTCGATGTCGTCGGGATCGGGCAGCAGTCGCAGGTAGCCGTTGGGCGTGACCGCATAGACGTGCCAATGCCCGGCCTTGCCGAAGTAGACGTAGACGAAGCCCTGGCGCAGCGTGCGCAGGGCGTAGCTGTGGTGGTTCAGTTTCTTGTCGTCGACCTTCTCGCCCAACTGCCCCGGATACTTCGCATAGCCGCGACCGCCACTGACATAGTTGTGCACCACCGCGTGCCGCAGAAGCAGCACAGGCAGCCCCAGGCGTTGGCAGAGCGGGCAATTGCCGCCGCCCGTGCAGCTGGCGACCTGCCGCGATGCGGCGTTGGCCTGGCGGACGCCGTGAGCGCCGCCTCTGGCCTTGACTCCCCTTGCTGTTGCATTCATGCCATGAACTCCTTGCTTGTCTTCGTGCCGACGTGTTCGCCGGCAGTGATGGCGATCCGGTGCAGCGTTTCGTCGTCCAGCGCGTCGAGCGCATCCGCCAGCGTGGACTCGCCGTTCGTTGCGCACTCGATGCATGCGGTGGCTGCCGGATGCCGATGCCACTGCGGGCCGATCCCGATGCTATGCAGCGCAAAGCACAGCCGGTCTTCCAGAAGGATCAACCCCAGCACGTCCGCTTGCAGCAGGGCCTGATCGATGTGGCGCTCGGCATCGGCGGGAAGATCGATGTCGGCCTTGGTCAGGGCGAGCACGACCTGCCGCGCCTGCGGCACCCTTTGCTGCCGGGCCCAGTCCGCACTGGTCAATGCCCCGGCGACGGGCGCTTCGTTGTGTCCGGTGAACAAGGTTTCGTTCAGATGCCCGGCCAGGTCGATCCAGCTCCAGCTGTGCACGCCGGCCATCGCCGTCCGTAGCCACGCGCGGGCATCTTCCGAAGCCATGAGCAACGCCCAGCGGTGCGGCTCGAACCAGGCGAGTGCACGCTGCTGCAGGAACGACATGCGTTGCCGCAAGGCGCGCTTCATTTGCCTGGCGATGTCCGCCGGGTCTCGGTCCGTCACCAGCCATCCGCAGACGTAAGCGCCGTTGATGCTGGTGCGACGTTCCAGCGCGTGGGCGACCGTCAGTTCGAGCAGGGGCTCGTCGATCCAGCCACTGCGATCGGGCGCGCGCAGAACCAGCAGTTGGGGCCACAGCTCGGGTGACGAAAGAAAGTCTTCGCGACGTACCGGCAGCCATTCGACGGGCGGTTGGCGCTGGGCGAGACGCGTCACATGCAGTGGGTCGTGAACCGCCACCGGATGGTTGGGATCGAGCAGCGCCAGCACCCACCGCGGCGCATCGGTATCAAGGTGCGGCCACAGCTGCTCCCGCAGTGCCTGCGCCACGGCGAGGTGCTCGCCCATCTCCGCCGCTTCGCTCATGTCTTCCATTCGCAGGGGTCCAGCGTGCCCGATGGCACCGCCGCTTGCGCCGCCGAGCCAGCCGGTCCGACGAAGTTGTGCGTCCCCCTGAACGTCACCTTCCCCGGCGCATGGATCTTGATGCTCGATCCTTCCAGCCTGATGTACGCCCCCGCGCTGGTCAGCAGCACGTGCTTGGGTGCTTCCACGGCCACGTCCTTCGCCGTGCTGGCGATCGTCACCTTCTTGTCCGCCGCGATCTTCGTGGCGCCGGTCTGGCTCTGAAGGCTCACCTTGCCGCTGGCCGCATGCAGCGAGATGCCGCGCTCCTGGTTCGGCTCGCCGCCTTCCCCGGCCTTCGTGCCCACCGTGTACAGACTCACCCCCTTGGCCACGCTCAGGGCGATCTGCCCCTGCGCGGGCAGGTCGACATCCTGGCTCGCGACGATCGCGGTGTGCTGCCCGCTCACGGCGATCACTTCCTTGGGCGTGACGAAGCCGATGCCCATCGGCGCGCTGAACTGCAGGTGCGGCTCGCTGTACGCAGTGACGCTGCCGTGGCCGCCTTCGGTGGCCTTGATGTCGCCGCCGCCTGAACCACCGTTGCTGCCCGATCCCGCAGCACCACCTTCCTGCTTCGCCTCCAGCACTTCAGCCACATGCTTCAGCGCGGCGATGGCCGGCAGTTCGCCCGGAGCCCCTTCACCCTTGATCTGCGCCTTCTGCGTCTGCGCACTCTGGGCGAGTGAGGTGGCGAGTTCTTCGGCCTGTTTCGTCTGCTGCTGTGCTTCGCGGCTCGCCATGAACGCGCCCTTGGCGTTCGGCTGGGCATAGGCGCTCACGAGCAGGCCCGCGCCGGCGCGGATGGCGCCTTGCGCGGTGGTGGCCAGTTCGGCGCCGTGGCCGCGGCCCTTGCCGCGGGCGTTGTCGTCCTGCTGCTTGTGGTGGCCCAGGTGCAGGCGGCTGCTGGCCTGGGTGGTGGCCAGGCTGGTGCTGCCTTGGCCGGGGGTGTCGTCGAAGACGAGCTGGTTGTAGCCCCCGTCGCCGCTCTGGCTGGCGCTCAGTTCCTGGGTCTTGATGCCGCTGAAGACGGCGTTGTGCGCGTGCTCCTTGGCGCCCTTGCCTTCGCCGGCGAACCACGCGGGCGCGTTGCCGGTGGACTGGGCGGCGCCCGCGGGTTTCTGGTTGTGCTGGGCGTCGACCTGGCCGGCGCCGTTGTACAGCGCGGCAACGACCACGGGGCGGTCGATGTCGCCGTGGTGGAACTCGACGAGCACTTCCTGGCCCACGCGCGGCAGGCTCATCTGGCCCCAGTTGTCGCCGGCGGCGCTGGCAGCCACGCGCACCCAGGCGCCCAGGCGGTCGGCGGCGGGCGCGTTGTCCTGGCCGTCGGTGCGCGACTGGCGGGCGCTCGACGCACTGCCGCGCTGCCAGTGGAACTGCACCTTGATGCGGTGGTCGCGGTCGGTGTGCACGGGCGCATCGGCGCCGCCCACGCCGATGACGATGGCGCTCTGGCTGCCGTGCACGCTGGGCTTGGGGTGGATGCGCTGGCCGTGGCCGTCCAGGCTCAGCGGCCGGTAGGGGATGGCCGCGCGCACGGTGGTGAATTCGTTGCGGTAGTGGGTGACGGCGTCTGCGGTCGTATCGCCGTTGCCGCTGTCGAACACGGTGGCGATGTCGGGCAGGCCCAGCCGCTCGCCGATGCCGGTCTTCAGGTCTTCGTCGAAGTTGTTGCGCGCGATGTGGCGCACGGCAAGCACGGCGAAGCGGCGGTCCTGCTCGCTGTCCTTGTCGTGCTGCTCGTGTCCGCTCAGGGTGAAGGTGGTGGCGGGCGCCAAGGTGCGAACGGCGCTGCGGCCTTCGAAGCGCTTGTTGCGCAGCTCCAGCGCCTGCAGGGCGTTGGCGAGCAGGCGCTCGCCCTGCGCGGCGGTCTCCCAGCCGTAGGCACCGGGGTCGTCGCTCCAGTGCAGGGTGCGCTGGCCGGCGGCGCGGCTTTGCTGTTGCACGGGGCGTGCGTTCACGCTCTTGTAGTCCCAGCTCTGCTGCGCGAGGCTGTTGGTCTGCAGCTGGCGGTGGCCGCGCCACTGCTGGATGGTGTCCTCGCGCTCGCTGGCATCGGCACGGTGGAAGCGGATGGTGGCTTGCGCGTTGGCGCGAAAGGCGCCGTTGTGGTCGGCGATGACGAGGGTGTGGCTGCCCAGCGCACCGTCCTTGCCCGTGGCGTGTTCGAACCAGTAGCACAGGCCCTCTTCAGCGAGCAGCCGTGCGACGAAGTCGAAGTCGCTTTCCTGGTACTGGGTGGTGATGCCGCGCACGGGGTAGATGTCGCGCTGGGCGATCTCCCAGCGCCACTGGGGCGCGAGCTGGCCCTGGCTCTGGTAACGCCCGAACACGGCATCGACGATGTCGAACACGTTCTGGTGCTGGAACAGGCAGCTGTCCTGGCGGTAACGCAGGAAGGCCATCCAGGGTTCGATGACGAGCCGGTAGCGCGCCATGCCGCCGTTGCTCGACACGCACTCGGCCTCGCTCACATGGCCGTGGAAGGGGCGCAGCTCGGTGCGGCTTTGTGCGGTCTGCAGATCGAGCCGCACGCCCTGCCCGATGAGGGTCTTGAGCTCGATGTGCGCGTCATCGCTCAGCGCGGTGAGCTCGAAGCGAAAGCCGCCGCCGTCGATGCACTCCACGCCGTCCAGGCGCTCGGCCAGCAGCTTGTTCTCGCCCAGCGGCGTGTGCAGCACCAGCAGGCGATCGCGCTGCGTGGTGCCCGCGCGCATGAGCCCGCCGAGCGAGGCCGATGTGAAGGTCGTCGTCATTTTTTTTGTTCTCCCATGGGCACGCGCGACTGCTGCGCCTAGGTGATCCGGTAGCGGAACTCGCCGCCCTTGCCGCAGCTGGCCTTGATCTTCGCGAGCGGCGTCTCGTCGGCCATGCGCGTGAGCACGGCCTCGGCGATCTCGGGCAGCAAGGTGCCGTTGAGGATGTGGTCGACGTTGCGCGCGCCCGAGTCGACCTCGGTGCAGCGCGCCAGCACGGCCTCGACCAGCGCGTCGTCCCACTCGAACACGGCCTTGTGATTCGTCGCGATGCGGTCGCGGATGCGGCCGAGCTTGAGCGCGATGATCTGCTCGAGCAGCGCGTCGGTGATCGGATAGAACGGCGCCACCTTCATGCGGCCCAGGAAGGCCGGCTTGAAGGCCTTCATGAGCACCGGGCGCAGGGCGTCGGCCAGCGCGTCGGGTGCGGGGCGCTCCTCGTCGGCCTTGTTGAGGCACGCCTGCATGATCTGCGACGAACCGATGTTCGAGGTCAGGATGATCAGCGTGTTGCGGAAGTCGATCTCGCGGCCCTCGGCGTCGTCCATCATGCCCTTGTCGAACACCTGGAAGAACATCTCGAGCACGTCGGGGTGGGCCTTCTCGACCTCGTCGAGCAACACCACGCTGTAGGGCTGGCGGCGCACGGCTTCGGTGAGCACGCCGCCTTCGCCATAGCCCACATAGCCGGGCGGCGAACCCTTCAGGCCCGAGACGCTGTGCGCCTCCTGGTACTCGCTCATGTTGATGGTGATGAGCTTCTTCTCGCCGCCGTACAGGATGTCGGCCAGCGCGAGCGCGGTCTCGGTCTTGCCGACGCCCGAGGGGCCGACGAACATGAACACGCCGCGCGGCTTGTTGGGGTCTTCCAGGCGCGCGCTGGCGGTGCGCACGCGCTGGGCCACGGCGGCGAGCGCGTGGTCCTGGCCGATGACGCGCTCGGCGAGCAGGGTGTCGAGGCTGCGCACGGTCTTGATCTCGTCCTTGACCATGCGGCCCAGCGGCACGCCGGTCCAGGCCGAGACGATCTCGGCGACGACGTGGCCGTCGACCTGCAGCGGCACCATCGGCGTGGTGCCTTGCAGGGCGCGCAGTTCGGCGAGCAGAGCGTCGAGTTCGTCGCGCGCGGGGTCGGCGGTGGCAGCCGTTTTCTTGCGGCTGGTGGCGCGGGCCGGTGCCTTCTCCGCCACGGCGGGTACGGCCTCGGGCTGCTGAGCGGTCGACTCGTCGCGTTGCGCACGCAGCGCGCGGATGCGTTCGACCAGCGCGTTCTCTTCGGCCAGGCGTTGCTGGCTCGCGGCCAGCTCGGCCTGCAGCGCGCTTTTCTTTTCCGCGAGTTCGGCCAGGCGCGCTTCATGGCGTCCGCCGGCCGCGGTGTCCCGCACCAGCGCGGCGCTCTCGGCTTCGATGCGTTCGAGGCCGCGGTTCGCTTCCTCGATCAACGCCGGCGTTGCGCTCTGGCCCAGCGCGACTTTCGCGCACGCGGTGTCGAGCACGCTCACCGCCTTGTCGGGCAGCTGCCGTCCGCTGATGTAGCGGTGCGACAGGCGCACGGCCTCGGTGATGGCTTCGTCGAGCACGCGGATGTTGAAGTGCTTCTCCATCAGCGGCACCATGCCGCGCAGCATGGCGGCGGCCAGCGTCTCGCTGGGCTCTTCGACCTTCACGACCTGGAAGCGCCGCGCGAGTGCCGCGTCCTTCTCGAAGTACTTCTTGTACTCGCCCCAGGTGGTGGCGGCGATGGTGCGCAGCTCGCCGCGCGCCAGCGCCGGCTTGAGCAGGTTGGCCGCGTCGCTCTGCCCGGCCTGGCCGCCCGCGCCGATCATGGTGTGGGCCTCGTCGATGAAGAGCACGATGGGGTGCGGGCTCTTCTTCACTTCGGCGATCACGTTCTTCAGGCGGTTCTCGAACTCGCCCTTCACGCTGGCACCGGCCTGCAGCAGGCCCATGTCCAGCGTGTGCAGCGCCACGGCGCGCAGCGACTCGGGCACGTCCTGCGCGGCGATGCGCAGTGCCAGCCCTTCGACCACGGCCGTCTTGCCGACGCCGGCTTCGCCCGTGAGGATGGGGTTGTTCTGGCGCCGGCGCATCAGGATGTCGATGACCTGGCGGATCTCGGTGTCGCGGCCGATGACGGGGTCGAGCGCGCCGTCTTTCGCGCGCTGCGTGAGGTTGGTGGTGAACTGGTCGAGCGCGGGCGTCTTGCCCGGCACGCCCGCGGCCAACGGGTCGGCCGGCGCTTGCTGCGCATCGCCTTCGGCGGCTTCGCCCGAGGCGCCGGCTTCCGCCGCTTCGCTCGACCCGTCGGTGAGCTTGTCGAAATCGTGCTTCAGGTCTTCGAGGCGGATCTTGGCAAAGAGCGGCGAGCCGCGCTGCGCCAGCTGCGCGAGGTCGGGCTGCGTGAGCAGTGCGAGCAGCAGGTGGCCCGAGCGGATCTGCGCCGCATGCGCGTCGAGCGAGGCCAAGAGCCACGCCTGCTGGAACAGCTGCTGCAGGTGCTGCGAGAACACCGGCGTGCGCGTGTTGCCGTTCTTGAAGGTCTGGATCTCGCGCTCCAGGTCCGACTGGATCGCGGTGGCGCTGATGCGGTTGGCGTGCAGCACGCGCGCGAGGTCGTTGTCGGTCTGCTCCAGCAGCGCCAGAAACAGGTGCTCCAGGTCGACCTCGTAGTGGCCGTGGGCCAGGCACAGGTTGGCGGCGCGCTGCGTGGCCATGCGGGCGCTGGCGTTGAGCTTGGTGATCAGTGTCTTCAGCGAGGTGCTCATGAGCGGTGGTGTTCTTCTGTCGGTCGTGTTCGTTGAAAGGGTCACTGCAGGGGCTGAAGCTCGTACTGCGTGTCGCTGCGGTCGCCCTCGGCCTCGCGGGTGGTGATGAAGCTGTCCCAGCCGAGGTGGCTGCCGCCGCTGTCGCTGAGCTGCACGGCGGCGACTTCTTCGCGCGCCAGGATCAGGCGCACTTCGTATTCGCAGGTCACGCCGGCGAGCAGCGCCAGCATTTTTTCGAGCGCCTTCGCGTGTGCGCGGCCCGGAAAGAACTCGCGCAGCGCGCTGCGCTTGAGCGGGCCGATCCACAGGCGGATGCGCAGGTCGCGCTGCCAGATGCGTTCGCCCGCCATCGCGTTCTGGCCCAGGCTCACATTGCCCTCGCCCAGCCTGGAGCGCTGCTGCACGGGCATGTCGTACCACTTGCCGAGGAACTGCTCGATGCGGATGTGGCTGCGGAAGTAATCGGACAGCACGCGCTGCAGGTACGCCGCCGACATCGGCCGGTGGCGCACCGCGGCGGCGTAGCCGGCCACGGTCTCGTCGAACACGGTGCCCGTGCCGTCGGTCAGCGGATCGCGTTGGGCCGTGTGCTCCAGCCCGGCCATCGACAGCAGCACCGGCAGGTAGGCGCGGCTGCGCTCGTGCTCGTAGTGCAGCGGCAGGCGGTACTTGCGCCAGGCCGCATAGAAGAGCGCGGCGGCGCGGTTGCTGAACACGTCGAGAAAGGCGCGCGCCGAGCTGTCGCGCAGATGCTGCTCGCGGCGCATCAGCATCTCGGTGTAGACGATGGGCAAGGCGCCCGACACGCCCAGCATGCCGAAAGACGCCGGCGTGAGCTCGATGCGGCCCAGGCCGTGTTCGTCCTCGTGCGGCAGCGGCGGCTCGCACAGCTGCGCGCCCGACATCAGCTCGCCCACGGCGTCGCGCACCGCCAGCGCCTCGATCTCGCTGGGCGGGAAGTTCAGGCTCGTGGAGCTGCGAAAGCGCACCCAGCGCGGCACCATGCGCTCGCCGGGCACCAGGCGCTGGTGCACGTCGCGCTCCTGCCGTTTGAGCAGCATGAGCTCGATCAGCCGCACCGCCTGGAAAAATTCGAAGCGGTAGGGTTCGCGCAGCAGCCTTTCGGCTACAGGAGGATCGATTCGCCGCTGCGGGGCTTGCATCGCACCAGCTCCTCCTTGTCGCGCGCCGAGACGATCACCAGCTGGGTGAAGCTGTTCAGGTGCACATAGAGACCGAAGAAATGGTCCATCACGCGGGCAAAGGCCTGCAGGCTGCTGCCCACGAAGCCGGTCTCGTCGACCGTGAGCTTGAGCTCGATGCCGCGCACGAAGGTCGCGAAGGGCTTGCCCGGCAACCACTGGGTGGTGGCTTGCTGCTCGATCGCGGTGATGGCCTCGATCTGCCGCGCCGACACGGCCGAGCGGCCCAGGTCGTACAGCCGCAGCATTTCCTTCAACGCCGGCAGCCCGCTGGTGGCCAGCGACAAATGGTTGAGCGACAGGTGCGACACCAGCCGCCACTGCACGCCCTTGCCGCGCGGCATGCGCAGCGTCTGCGTCGGGCGGCGCAGCATACGGATCGAGCGCGCCACCGAGTTGCCCTCGATGAACAGGTCGCCGCCGGGCAGGCCGAAGGCCAGCGAGTGCGGCAGGTCGCGGTTGGAGCAGGTGAGGTCGATGCTCAGCGTTTCGGTCTGCGGCAGCGAGGGCTGGAAATCGATGTCGACGATCGAGAGCTCGGTCTCGTAGCCCGGGCTGCGCTGCGCCACGAGTTCGTTGCGCCGCGCAAACCAGTAGTGCTCGGCCTCCTTCGGATGCTCGCCGTGGTGCAGCGAGTAGAAGGGCCGGAACTCGATGTACGCGTCGCCCTCGGCGGTCTGCTTCACGAGCTTGACCGAGTCGATGCTGTAGACCTCGAAGCCGAAGGCGCGGCGCGCATCGGCCACCACGGGGTAGGCGGCCGCGGCGTGCGTGACGCGGATCGGGTCGCTGCGCTGCTTGAAGAGGTTGATGACGGGCGTGCAGCCCAGGCGCAGGTTGCGGCTGGACACGCCCTCGAGCAGCCGCGCCGTGGGCGAATCGGCGCGCACGCCGGTCATCACCAGGTGCAGCGTGATCGAGCGGCACGAGCCGATGTGGCGCAGCGCGTTCGCCAGGTCGATGTCGACGAAGTTGAACTTCTCGGGGAATGCGAAGTACTCGCTCAAGAGGCGGTAGGCCGGGTGCGAGCGCGCCGGCAGTTCGATGAGCGCATCGGCCTCGTCGAAGCCGACGGGGTGCAGCGCCTCGCCCTGCACCAGCGTCCACTTGCCGCTGCGCTCGGGCTCCACGAAGACGGCGGCCGTCTTCAAAAAGATGGCATCGGCCAGCGCCGTGGCCAGCGAAGGCTCGGCGTCGATGAAGGTGCGCAGGCGCGCCAGCGTGAGCGCCAGGGTGCCGAGCGACTTCTGCTCGCCGGCAGCCTCGAGCGTGACCGACAGGCAGCCCGTGGCGTTGCGCGGCAGCGAGGCCTGCGCAGGCGCGTTGACCACCGAGTGGTAGACCACGTTCGACACCTGCACCGCCGCCAGCGTGACGTCGTACACGCTGCGAAAGCGGCAGGCGCCGCCGCGCACCGGCTGAGAGGTGAGCTCGGTGCCGCGCGCGATGGTGACGGGCTTGCTGAGCTTGGCGAGCGCCGCGCCGCCGGCGTCGAACTGCGCGATGGAGCACGACGGAAAGGGCCGCAGGTAGTGCGGGTACATCACCTCGAGCAGCGCTTCGGTGAGCTCGGGGTAGTCGTCGTCGAGCTTCTTGCTGATGCGGGCCGTGAGCAGCGCGAACGACTGGATCATGCGTTCGACGTGCGGGTCTTCGCTGGCGTCGGCCGAGATGGCCAGGCGCGCGGCGATCTTCGGGTAGCCCTTGGCGAACTCCTGCGAGTAGCCGCGCAGGAAGGCCAGCTCGCGTTCGTAGAAGGGCAGCAACTCGTCCATGGTGGGCGTCGGGGTCCGGCGTGGCGCTAGGCGTACCGGCTCTTGCCGGTGCCGCGGGTGATGGAGTACTGCAGCGTCGTGGGCTGCAGCATGGCGTCGAAGTTCACCGGCTCGGCCAGCTCTGGCAGCACGAGCAGCGCGGTGATTCCGAAATAGAGCATGTGGGTGCTGGCCTGGCCGTCGACCTCGAGCGACACCGAGACATCGCGCAGGCGCGACTCGTGGCGGGCGATGGCCTGCTCCAGCGAGCGGCAGATGAACGAACGGTCGTAGTGGCTGGCCAGGCTCAGGCCCGAGAAATCGCTCAGGCCGTAGGTCATGACGGAACGCCGGCACTCGGGGTAGGCCTGGAGCTTGGCGTCGTCGAAGACCATGCGCGTGTTGAGCAGGGATTCGAGGTCGCGTGCGACCACGTTCTTGACCTCGTCAAGCGACAAGTGCCGCAGCACCGGCGAGGCCGGCCCGCGCCAGTCGTCATCGAACAGCTTGTCGAGCAGGCCCGGTTCGAATCCTGTCATGGGTCACTCCCTGTCTCTCGCGTCGGACAACGGGCACGGCGCCGCGCGAGGGGCGCGGCGCCAAAAAGAAACCGCGGCCTGCGCCGCGGTCGTCATTGCCCGACTGGCGTCAGACCGAGTAGGTCTTGTCGTTCTTCGTGAGGCTCCAGGCGCCTTGCGAGTTGCCGCCCTGGTTGCCGCCGATCTTCTGCTGCGTGTACTTCCACTGCACGGCGGCGTACTTCAGCGAGAAGGTCTCGCTCGGCACGCTGGCCACGTCGGTGCTCACGACCTTCGGGTTCACGCTGGCGATCAGCACGTACTTGAGCTTGATCTCCATGTACTGCACACGCTTGCCTTCGCCGTCGGCACGGTAGAACTGCACCGTGACTTCGTCGAAGGTGGTGCCGCCCGACGCGTGCTGGTACAGCAGCGGGCTGACGACGTCCATGTCCTTCGTGAAGATCATCTCGCCGTGCTCGCAGCGCTCGGCGGTGTGGCCGCCGGCGGTCGACGCGGTGGCCGAGCGCGGTTGCACGATGCTGTGCTGCCACGAGCTGACTTCGATCCAGTCCTTGTGGTCCTTGTCCTGCGACTCGCCGTTGATGGCCGGGCTGCCGAACTTGACGTAGATATCTTTCATGTTTCTTCCCCTTCTTGATTGATTGATTACTGACAGTTAACGTGTTGCAGCACGGCCCCTCGGCCGCGCACCCGATCTGCCTCCTTACTTATTCACTGACTTCGGCAGATCGGCGACCAAGCGCAGTGAAATAGACAGTTCATCCAGCTGGAAGTGCGGGCGCAGGAACGCGACCGCGCGGTACACGCCGGGCCGCCCGGGCACTTCGCCGACCTGGATGGCGGCTTCGCGCAGCGGGAACTGGGCCTTCTGTTCCTGCGTCGCGTTGTCGTCGAGCAGCACGTACTGCGCGATCCAGCGGTTCAGGAACTGTTCGACGTTGTGCGCCGAGGCAAAGCTGCCGATCTTGTCGCGCATCATGGCCTTGAGGTAGTGCGCGATGCGCGACACCGAGAAGATGTACTGCAGCTGCGCCGAGAGCACCGCGTTGGCGTTGGCGCTGTCGGTGTTGTACTTCTTGGCCTTCTGCAGCGACTGCGCGCCGAAGAACGCCGCGTAGTCGGAGTTCTTGCAGTGCACGAGCGGAATGAAGCCCAGGTCGCTGAGCTCTTTTTCGCGCCGGTCGGTGATGGCGATCTCGGTCGGGCACTTCAGGGCGATCTCGCCTTCGTCGGTCTTGAAGGTGTGCGTGGGCAGGTCTTCGACCAGGCCGCCACCTTCGACGCCGCGGATGGCCGCGCACCAGCCGAAGTCGTCGAACGCGGCCGTCAGGCGCGTGGCGAAGGCCCAGGCCGCGTTGCACCAGAGGTACTTGGCGTGGTCGGTGCCGTCGACGTCTTCGACGAAGTTGAAGCTGTCGACCACCGTGCCTTCGCGCGGGTGGTAGGGCAGGCGCCCGAGGAAGCGCGGCAGCGTGAGACCGACGTAGCGCGAGTCTTCCGAATCGCGGAACGACTTCCACTTGGCGTACTCGACGGTGTCGAACACCTTGGCCATGTCGCGCGGCTTGCCCAGGTCGGCAAAGCTTTCCAGGCCCAGCAGCTCGGGCGAGGCCGCGCCGATGAAAGGCGCATGGGCGGCAGCGGCCACGTGCGCCATCTGGTCCAGGAAGTACATGTCTTCCGGCTGGCGCGTGACGTCGAAGTCGCCCACCAGCGCGCCGAACGGCGCACCGCCGAAGGTGCCGAACTCTTCTTCGTAGACCTTCTTGAACATCGCGCTCTGGTCGAACTCGACGGCAGCCTTGAAGTCGCGGATCAGGTCGCGCTTGGTGGCGTTGATGACCTTGATCTTGAGCATGGTGCCGGTCGGCGTTTCCTTGACCAGGTACTCCAGGCCGCGCCAGGTGCTCTCCAGCTTCTGGAACTCGGGCGCGTGCATCACGGCGCTGAGCTGGGCGGAGATGAGCGCGTCCAAGTCGGCCACGCGCGCGTCGATCATGGCCGACACGTTGTCGGAGACGATCACCGAGCCTTCGAGGACCTGGCTGACAAGTTCGCCGATGAGGTCCTTGGTGCGCGTGTGCTCCACGTCGGACTTGGCGACCTTGCTCTTCTCGACGATCTGGTCGAGCAGGTCGACCGAGGCCTCGGACGAAGCGGCACCGCTCGATGCCGAAAGTGCTTGCGCGGTCATGTTCAGCTTTCGTCCTTCTTGCCGGCGCTCTGTCCCAGGCGCTGGAGTTGCTCGGTGTTGTTCAGCACGTCGGCCAGCAGGTCTTCGAGCTTGCTGTTGCCGGCCATCTTGTTGCGCAGGTCGGCCAGCTTGGTGCGCGCGTCGAGCAGGCGCTTGAGCGGCTCGATCTGCTCGACGACGGCTTCGGGCGAGAAGGCGTCCATCGAGTTGAAGGTGAGGTCGACACCGAAGCTGCCGCCGCGCCCGTCCAGCTTGTTCGGCACCTGGAAGGCGGCACGCGGGGCCACGCCCTTCATGACGTCGTCCATGTTGTCGCGGTCGATGTTGACGAACTTGCGGTCCTTGAGCTTGGGCTGCTCGACCTCGGACTGGCCCGCCAGGTCGGCGATCACGCCGACGACGAAAGGCAATTCCTTTTTCTCGATGGCGTCACCGAGTTCCACGTCGTACGTGAGTTGCACGCGCGGCGGGCGCACTTTTTGGAGACGCTTCTGCACGCTCTGTCTTTTGGTCGCCATAAGCTTCAATACCTTCGCAATAGGACTGAGAAACGAATTAAAAAGTTGTACGACCCATTTCCGGATCGCACGCCCATTCGTTAATACATTGGTTTAAAAACCAATTCAAAAAATCGGACAATTACTTGAGCGCGTCAAATGGATTGCCGCCACCCGCGCGCGGGGCGGGCGCGGCAGGTGCCGGGCGCGGCGCGGCGACCGGGGCGGGCCGTGCGGCGGCGACCGGGGTCGGCGCGGCAGCCGATGACGACGAGGGCGCGGGTGCCGGGCTGGGGGCCGCGGCGCGGCGCGTGGGCGCCGGCTTGGCTTCGGGGCCGGCGGGCACCAGGACCGACAGGCCCAGGGTTTCGCGCAGCAGGGCGGCCAGGCGGTAGGCGTCGGCGTTGGCGTCGCCACTCAGGCTGCTGTCCTTGCCCAGGTCCTCGATGGAGCGGGCCGCCAGGCGCAGGCCGCCCACGGCGGTGATGCTCTTGGCCTGCCGGCTGGAGGGGTCGCGGCGCAGCGACTCCTCGGCGGCCGAGATGGCCAGGCTGTAGCGGCCTTCGTTGAAGTAGATCTGCGCGATGCGTGACCACGGCTCACCGCGGGTCGGGTTGTCGGTGGCGAGTTGCTGGTACTGGCGGATGACGGGCGCCTTGTCGCCGGTGGCGGCTGCCGCGGCGGCATCGACCTCGGCCAGGCTCTTGTTGTAGGCCGCGGTGGCCTGGGCAACGGCCGCGTCCGGCGTGGTGGTACAGGCCGACAAAAAGACGGTGCTCGCAATGGCACCGGCAATCATCGTGCGCGACATGATTTTTCGAATCGACACATTCCCCCCTGATCTGACTTTTTAGCAGGCCGCAATCATTCATTAAATTGCGACCGTTGACAATAACAATACACGATACTACAGCCGCGTGGATGGCAAATGACGGGGGCGGATTAATGCTAATTTCCTAATCGAAAGTCATTTTCGAAATCGGTTAATCCTATTTGGTCCATCGAAATATTGTTACGGCTCGCTTTTAATGAAAATATTAATTACATCTGGCGCGCTGCTGGCCGCGTTGATGCTCGGCGGGTGCAGCTCGCCGGCGCTCACGATCGCCAACATCGCGCTCGAGGCGAGCGGACTGAAGAAGCCCGAGCTGCCCGAGTCGCAAAAGCCCCCGCGCAAGGTGACGATGTCGATCGCCGCGGGCAAGAACCTCAACGCCGACGGCCGCAACCGCCCGCTGTCCGTGGTGATGCGCATCTACAAGCTGAAGGAAACGACGGGCTTCTATCAGTCGTCCTTCGACGCCTTCGTCACGCCGGGACGCGACAAGACGCAGCTGGGCGACGACCTCGTCGAGAGCCGCGAGATCACGCTCATTCCCGACCAGCAATACACCTGGACCGAGATGGTTCCGCGCAGCGCCAACGCGGTGGCCGTGGTGGTGTTGTTCCACTCGCCCGATGCCCAGCGCTGGCGCTTCGCCTTCAACGCCGCCGACGCCGAAAAAACCGGCATCGTGATGGGCGCGCATGCCTGCGCGCTCACCGTCACGACAGGCGCGGTGGTGGGCCAGCAGAACGCACAAGGCGCCGCCCCCACGGGCGCCCTCAACCTCTTGGGGCCGGTAACTTGCCGGCCCTCGCCCGCCTGATCTGTAGCGACGGCGGGGCCGTTCAAGTCGACACGACGATGCGATACATTCAAAAAAAATTGTGGGGAGTTGATCCGACGTGAGCTACGCAGCCAAGGTCCTCTGGGGAGAGGGCTTGTTTCTACGCCCCCAGCACTTCCAGCGCCAAGACGCGTACCACGAGGCGCGCCTGCGCGCCACGGCGCAGACGCTGCATCCGTACTTCTGGGGCGTGCGCTCCATCAGCTTCGACCTCGATGCGCTGGCCAGCGGCATGCTGCGCGCCTCGCAGCTGTCGCTGGTGTTCCCCGACGGTGAACCCTACGCGGCGCCACAGGCCGACGCGCTGCCTCCGCCCATCTCGCTGGACACGCTGAGCCCGGGCCAGAACGAGATCACCTTCTACCTGGTGCTGCACCCGGTGAAGGAACTCGGAAAGAACTACACCGACCCCAACGAAGAAGGCTTTGCCGCGCGCTACACCAGCGACGCGACGCAGTCGCTCGACCTGTACACCAACGCCGTGAGCGCCGAGGTGGTGTTCCTGCGCAAGAGCGTGAAGCTCCTGGCCGACACCGAGCCGCGCGAGCAGTTCGTGTCGATCCCGGTGATCCGCATCCGCCGCACCGCCGCGGGCGGCTTCGAGATCGACCGCAGCTTCGTGCCGCCGTGCACCAGCATCGACGCCTCGCCCACCGTGTTCCAGCAGCTGCGCCGGCTGCTCGACGTGCTGCAGGCCAAGGTCAATTCGCTGTACGGCATCCACCGCGAGCCGAGCAAGAACATCATCGAGTTCCGCTCGGGCGACATCGCCTCGTTCTGGCTGCTGCACACGGCCAACTCGGCGTTCGCGTCGCTCTCGCACCTGTTCCATCACCCGTCGCTGCACCCGGAGCGGCTGTTCCAGGAACTGCTGAGCCTGGCCGGCGCGCTGATGACGTTCGCCAAGACCTACTCGCTGAACGACCTGCCGGTGTACGACCACGAGAAGCCCGGCCCGGCCTTCGCCGAGCTCGACCGCATCGTGCGCGACCTGCTCGACACCGTGATCTCCACGCGCTACTTCGCCATTGCGCTCACCGAGACGCGCAACGCCTTCTACCTGGGGCGCCTGGACTCCGGAAAGATCGACGAGAAGACCGTGTTCTACATGTCGGTCACCGCCAGCATGCCGGCCGCCGAGCTGGCCGAGGTGGTGCCGCAGCGCTTCAAGATCGGCGCGCCCGAAGACGTCGACAAGCTCGTGCTCTCGGCCATGCCGGGCGTGCGCATCGTCTACGCGCCGCAGGTGCCGCCGGCCATTCCGATCCGCGCGGGCGCGTGCTACTTCTCCATCGACAGCAAGAGCCAGCTGTACGACCGCATGCTGCAGGCGCAAAGCGTCACCATCTACGCGCCGGCCGGCATCCCCGACATGCAACTCGAACTGATCGCCGTGACCGGCTGATCACCCGCCCGATCGTATGAACACCACCACCCTCAACAAGGCCCCTTCCCTGCTGGGCGCCGACGCGCCGCCGGCCTCGTTCACGCCGGCCGGCGTGGCGCCCGACGCCGACTCCAGCCTGCTCGACCTGCTCTACGACGGCTTCGTGATGCTGTTCCTGCTGAAGAAGAAGCAGCAGCCGGCCACCACCGAGCAGTTCCTCACGGGCATCCGCAACTACCTGGGCGAGTTCGAACGCAACGCGCGCAAGCTCGACGCCACGGCCGAGCAGATCCACGCGGCCAAGTACGCCTTCTGCGCCACCGTCGACGAGTTCGTGCTCTCGGCGCCCGAGTTCGCCATCCGCTCCGAGTGGGAGCGCCGGCCGCTGCAGCTCACGCTGTTCGGCGACCAGCTGGCGGGCGAGAACTTCTTCAACATGCTCGAGGTCGAGCGGGCGCACGGCGCCGCGCGCATCCAGACGCTCGAGGTGTTCTACATGTGCCTGCTGCTGGGCTTCCAGGGCAAGTACGCCATCGACGGCACCGAGAAGCTGGCCTACCTCACGGCGCGCGTGGGCGACGAGATCGCCAACGCGCGCGGCAAGCGCACGCCCTTCGCGCCGCACTGGCCGCTGCCCGACCTGATCTCGCACTCGCTCAAGCGCGAGGCGCCGCAGTGGGTGGTGGCCGCGCTGTTCGCGCTCATCGGCCTGCTGGGCTTCATCGGCCTGTCGGCGCACCTGGGCAGCACCACGCAGGGCGCGCTCGCGAGCTACCAGGACATCGTGAAGCTCGGCCCGCGCCAGGCCAACCTGACGATCTCGCTGCCATGACCACGGCCGCGACGAACCGCCTCGACCTCGCGGCCCTGCTGGCCCCGATCTCGGAGGCCAAGCCCTGCGGCGAGGACATGCTGTTCTCGCGCGAGTTCGACGCCATTCAAGAAGCGCGCAAGCACGACGACCCCTCGCTCGAACAGGGCGAATGGGTCATCGAACTGAAAGAGGCCAACTGGCCCTTCGTGATTGCCGAGTGCGAGAAGCTGCTGCGCGCCTCCACCAAGGACCTGCGCCTGGGCGTGTGGCTCACCGACGCGCTGGCCAGCCAGCGCGGCTTCGAGGGACTGGCCGACGGCTACCGCCTGCTCAGCGGCCTGTGCCGCCAGTACTGGGACGAGCTGCATCCGCAGCCCGAGGGCGGCGACATCGAGATGCGCATCGGCACCGTCACCTGGCTGATCTCGCGTTCGGTCGAGCTGCTGCAGCGCGCACCCATCGTGAGCGACGGCAGCACCGGCCACAGCGCGCTGGTCTGGGAGACCGCGCTGGCGCTCGACCAGGCGATCCGCCGCACGCCGGCGCAGGCCGACGAGCTGCAGCGCAACAAGGTGACGGTCGACCAGTTCGACCGCCTGCGCCGCGCCACGCCCGCGAAGTTCCTGCAGAAGACGCACCGCGACGTGCAGGCCTGCGAACAGGCGCTGACCGAGTTCGAGGCCGTGTTCGACGAACGCACCGCCTCCAACGGCCCGAGCTTTCGCGCCGCGAAGGACGCGGCCACGGCCATCCGCCAGACCGTCGAGCGCTTTGCGCGCGAGGCCGGCGTGCCGATCGACAACGGCGTGGCGCCACAAGCCACCGCCGCTGCACCGGCCGCCAGCGCACCGGCTGCCCCGACCCGCATCGAACCTGTCTTCGACGCCGCCATGCCCCATTCATCTCCCACCTACCACGCGGCGGTGCATGTGCCCGCCGCGCTGCCACCCGGCATCCACAGCCGGGCGCAGGCCATCGCGCAGCTCAAGGAAGTGGCGGCGTATTTCGAGCAGACCGAGCCTTCGAGCCCGGCCGCCTACATGGCGAACAAGGCCGCGCGCTGGGCCGACATGCCGCTGCATGCGTGGCTGCGCAACGTGATCAAGAACGAGCAGGAGCTGGCGCAGCTGGTGGACCTGCTCGACCTGCCCAAGGGCGACGACGAGTCGCGCTGACTTCGCGCCTTCGCGCTGAGTGAAAGAAGAAAGGCCCGCGTTGCGGGCCTTTTTCTTTAGCGTCCGACCCGGAACTCGATGCGCCGGTTGCGCGAACGCCCCTCGTCCGTCGCATTGCTCGCCACCGGCTGGTCCGGGCCCACGCCCGAGGTCGTGAGCGTCATCGGATCGATGCCCTTGCCCACCAGGTAGCCCTTGACCGATTCGGCACGCGACTGGCTCAGCGCCAGGTTCGACGTGCGGTTGCCGGCGTTGTCGGTGTGGCCCACCACCGCCACCGACTTGTTGGTGAGCTTCTGCAGGATGGGCGCCATCTCGTCGAGGATGGCGCGGCCCTTGCCCGTGAGCGTGGCGCTGCCCAGCTCGAACTCGATGGTGCGGTTGCCCAGCACCTGGTCGACCGCGATCTGCTCCGACGCGGGCACGCGCAGGCTGTTCTTGATGGTGTAGGTCGGGTTGAGCGAGTTCGCCATGTCGCTCACGATCTTCTGGCGCAGCGCCTCGTTGCCGACCTCGCCGCTGAGCGCCATCTGCGTGCCCTCGATCTGGAGCTGGCCGCGGTGGATGTCCTTGAGCGAGGGCGTGATCAGCCGCTGCACGTTGGCGCTCCAGTTGGCCGGCATGCTGACGGTGTTGACCACCTCGATCTTGTCGATCACGCCGCTGGGCCCGTAGACGCGGCGCAGCGCCTCGATGACGGCGATGCGCGTGGCTTCGTCGGGCACCTGCCCGCCGGCCACGACCGGCTCGCCCTTGCCGACGGCCGCGGGCGTGGTCTCGACGCGGGCGGCGGTGGCGCCCGCCGCGGGTGGTTGTTGGGGTTGCTGGGCCTGAACGGCCGGCACGAGCGCGAGCCCGCAGGCCATGGACAGCACGAGAACGCGCAAAGAACAATTCATGACCGTGTCATTCCCCGATGAAGACTTCGCGAAAGGCGGTGAGCACGATGTCCAGCGGCAGCTGCGGCTGGTCGAGGTAGCTCACCAGCTTGAACATCGCGTAGTTGCTGTGGATGGTGTCCTCGACCCACTCCGGGTTGTCGATGTCGATGTTGTGCTCGGTGTAGACCTGCGGATGCAGCACGCTTTGCAGGCTGCGCGGCGACAGGCCGTTGAAGCCGATCACCAGCCGCGAGCGGCCGTCGATCTCGGTGACCAGCAGCACCAGTTCGAAGTCGGCCTTGGCCAGAAACTGCGACACCATCTCGAGCCAGAAGGTGGCGATCAGCGAGCGGTCGACCGGGTCGCGCGGCAGCGGCAGCGTGAGCCCCTTTTCGAGGTGCGACACGGCACTGGCCATCACCGGCTGCAGCAGCAGGCCCAGCGCCAGGATGGCGCGGCGCAGCGAGACCTTGTGACCGTCGAAGTTGAGCATCTGCTCGATGCGCAGCAGGCTGGTGTCGCGCGTGAACGCCGCATAGGTGGCGCGCGAGGCCGACTTCTTGAAGCCGGTCTCGATGGCCGGATCGATGGCCTCGAACTTCTTCAGCTCGTTGTCCAGGTCGGTGCCGGCCGCCAGCGACTGCACCTGCACCGCCATGCGGTCCCAGTAGGGGCCGATGAGCATCGGCGCGCCGCGCATGAAGTCGAGCGCCTCGTCCACGTCCACCGAGGTGGCCGCCAGGAACGGGTAGCGGCGCGACGACTCGTCGCGGCTGGGGCGCACGTGCCCCGCAATGGCCACGCGGCTGCGCGAGCCCAGGCACACGAAGTGCATCGGCGCGGCGTTGTCGTAGATCAGCTTCCAGCGCGGGTCTTCCGACAGCATCTCCATGGTCTGCGACAGCCAGTGGTCGAACACCTTGATGAGCTGCGGGTTGTACAGGCCCTTCACGAAGTCGCCGCGACCGGGCAACTTGCCGAAGTAGCACAGCTGTTGTGGCGCGCTCATTTGCCTGCTCCCCCTGCCTGCACCGGCGCCTGGGCAGGTGCCTGAACCGCTGCGGGTGCTGCTGCGCGCGGCACACCGATCTCCGCGACCGTCGACGGCAGCACCGTGCCGCGCAGGCCCTTGCCCTGCGGCGAATCGCCGCCCGAACCGGCCGACTGCGTGTTCTGGATCACGCGCAGCTTGACGGTCACGCTCGCGTTGTCGCGCGCCCACGTGAGCTCGAAGCTGCCATCGGGCAACTTGGTGCGCTGCGCCGTGCTGAGCAGGCGCTCCAGGCCGAAGTTGCCCGGCTCGTTGATCAGCTCGACCGTGCGCCCGTCGAAGGTGACGGCGGTGATCTTCGCGCCCGGTGTGCCCTGCGCGTTGGGCCACACGAAGTTGGACCACTGCGGCGGCGTGTTGCGGTAGCGCAGCTGCTGACCGTCGATTTCCACCATGTATTCCGTCAGGCCCGACACGGGCTGCGGCAGGATCTGGAACAGCGTCTGCGGCTGCGCGCTGCCGCCGGCACCGGCCGCGGCACCGCCCGACAGCGGCGCCACCCACTGCGCAAAGCCGTTCACGAAGTCGGGGCTCAGCGTGAGGCCCTGGTCGCCCCAGGCGCGCGGCGACAGCAGGTCGCCGCGGCGGATCACCAGCGAGCCCAGCGTGGTCGTCACGAACTTGCCGATGGCGCCTTCAGGTCCGAAGAACTGCGCGATTTCCGCCGGCGAGGCCTCGATCTTCGCGCTCGCCGAGAACGGGTACTTGGTGGCCAGCGACTGCTGGAAGGGCTGGTGCACCTGCGCACTCCAGATCTTGTTGACCTCCACCGCCGTCGGCTGCACCGTCACCGCATAGGCCTGCAGGAGCGGCCGCACCAGCAGCGGGCGCAGCGCCTGGCGCTGTGCGGCGTCCATGCCGGTGAGCATCTGCTCGTCGACGTACTTGAGTGCATCGGCCAGCTCGGAGCCGTTGCCTTCCAGCGTCTGCTGCATGAGCTGGCGCGCGCCCGGACCGGGGTCGCCCTGGTTCTTGATCTGGTTGAAGCGCCCGCGCAGCTTGGACAGCGTGCCCAGGTAGCCGCGCAGCAGCGAGGTGTTGTCGCGCTCGACCACCAGGCGCGCCACGCCCGCGAACTCGCGCCCGATCGGGCCCATCGGGATTTCCGTGGCGCCGCCGTTGAGGTCGACGTTCACGTTCACCTGCGACGGCGTGGCGCGGCTGAAGAGGCGCTTGAACCAGTTGAAGGCCCCGGTGCGCGCCTGCTGCAGGCCGGCGTTGACCAGCGAGGGGTTGTCCCACGAGGTCTGGTCGTACACGGTGTCGAAGACCTTGCGGATCGGCGAGTTCTGCGGATCGCCCAGCTGGTTCATCGCCACCACGGCCTGCTCGAAGCTGCCCATGTCCTTCACCGCGATGCCCTGCAGGAAGCGCTGCCACTCCTTGGCGTACTCCAGCTTGTACATGGTGGCCAGCGTCTTGCGGATCTGCTCCGGGCTGCCTTCGAGCGTCAGGTCGTCGTTGCCGGCGACGTTGAGCACCCAGTCCTTGCTCGATGTTTCCTTGTTGGCGGCGTCGCGGATCGCGTCGTCCACGTACTGCTGCCAGGCCTCGCGCGTGAACGCGCCCGAGATGGCGACGCTGCCGGCGAGGGTGCCTTCGGCTTCGGCGCTGCTGGCCGTGGCCCCGAGGATGCGCGCCACGGTCATCGGCGCGAAGCGCGTGGAGGCGCGCGCCTTGATCTCGGCGTACACGCGTTCGCGCGCCGGCATGCCGCGCACCACGCGGCGCAGGTTGTCGCGCGTCTGCTCGACCAGCGCCAGGTTGGTGTCGGCCAGCGCGGGCCAGTTGTCGTCGCCCACGCGGCGCAGGTAGAAGGTGATCATGCGTTCGGCATCGCGGATGACCGCCGCGCGCGGCATGTCGCCGCGGTTGCTCTCGAGCCAGCCGCGCCAGAAGCGCGAGATCTGGTCGGTGAGGTGCGCCGTTTCCACCTGCCGCTTGTCGGACAGCATGAGGTAGGTCTTGAGCGCGTTGTAGGCGTCCTGCACGTCGGCCGGCGAGGAGCCGGCATACAGGCCGCCGCCTTCCGGCACTGCGGCGGGTGCCGTGGTGGTCGTGGCACCGGCGACCGGCAGCGGCGCGGGCGATGCGCCGCCCGTCAGTGCGGCCACCGCGTCGGCGCGCTTCAGGCGGTCGGGGTGCGCATTGACCTCGCGCAGGAAGGCCTGCAGGTTGTCGGACACCGGCGCGAGCATCAGCTGCTTCACGCCGCCGTAGTACTCGGCCACCAGCTTGTCTTCGAGCTGGTTGCCCTGGTACAGGCCCAGCGACAGCGACAGCGGCCGGTCGTTGCGGAATTTCTCGAGCTGCTCGATGCGGTCCTGCAGGATGCCCAGCGCCTCGAAGCGCGTGCGCAGGCCGTTGTCGCTAGCCTGCAGCTTGACCACCTTGTCCAGGTCGGCCTGCACGTTCTCCACCAGCTGGCGGTTGCCGAGGTACGACCAGGTCCAGCCGCCCAGCAGCAGGCCCAGCACGGCGACGAAAGCGAAGAAGCTCACGTAGCGCACGCGCGCCTTCACGGGGCTGGAGAACTGCCGCACCGTCTTCTTGTCGGCAAAGATCACCTTGGAGAACAGGTCGCGCAGGAAGAATCCGTTCTGCGAATAGATTTCCTTCGACTTGGTGGCCGCGTTGCTCAGTGTGAGGCCGAAGCGCTTGGCGATGCGCTCGGTCGACAGGCTGCGCATCGTGCCCTCTTGCAAGGCGCTGGTGAAGTAGAAGCCGCGGAACACCGGCTTGTGCTGGAAGGGGTTGCTCTCGAACAGCGTGGCCAGGAAGGCGCGCAGCGCGGGCTTGATGGCCGCGAACTCGAGCGGAAAAATCAGCAGCTCGGGCGACGGGTCGCTGCTGCGGTGGTTCGCGAAGTGCGAGACGCTGATTTCCTTCAGGCCCATGTAGAGCTCGTCGAAGCGCTTGTCGAACAGCGCCACGGCGTCCTGCTTCTCGTCGCCGTCGTAGGGCAGCGAGGCGCCCCACACGCGGTCGCGCTCCATCTTGTCGCTGTCGCCGAAGAACTCGGCAAAGCCGGTGATCAGGTCGGCCTTGGTGAACATCACGTACACCGGCGCGAACACCTCCAGCCGCTCGGTGAGTTCCTGCATGCGCTGGCGCAGGTTCTTCGCGAGCTGGATCGCGAAGTCGGGCCGGCTGCCGATCAGTTCGGGAATGCTGGCCGTGATGATGATCCCGTTGATGGGCGCCTTCGGCCGGTACTTCTTGAGCAGGTCCAAGAAGCCGAACCACTCCTTGCGGTCTTCCTGGTGAATCGAGTAACGCCCCGCCGTGTCGAGCACGATGCCTTCGGTGGTGAAGAACCAGTCACAGTTGCGCGTGCCGCCGATGCCCTGGATCACCGCGTTGCCCTTGTCGGCGAACGGGAACTGCAGGCCCGAGTTCAGGATGGCGCTGCTCTTGCCCGCCGCCGGGTTGCCGATGACCATGTACCAGGGCAGCTCGTACAGCGCCTCGCTGCCCGACATCTGCCCGATCTTCGAGGTCTTGATGGTCTTCACCGCCTCGACCATGCGCCCGCGCAGTTCGTCGATCTCGGCCTTGCGCTCGGGGTCGCTGTCGCGCACGGCGGCGTCGGCCTGGTCCTCGAGCATGTCGCCGAGCTTGCGGTTGGCCGCGCGCGTGCGCATGCGCCGCACGAACCACACCAGCAGCCACAACAGCAGCAGCACCACGAAGATGCCGACGGCCCAGATCGCGCCGACTTCGAGCGTCTGCGCCCCGAGCAGCAGGAACGCGCCGAGCGCGATGGCGCCGATCACCGACAAGGTGCGCGGATCGGCCAGGAAACTGAAGAATCGCCGCATAGAAGTTTCTGGAATCGGTCCTGTTTAAGTAGCGGGTGACGCGGGGCTCGCCGGGCCGGCCAGGAGGGCCGTCCGCGCGAGCGCGTCCTGCACGGAAATGGCGAGCACATGCCGTGCATCGCGCGCGGCCAGGTGGCACGCGAGCACGACGGCGCTCATGTCGGCCGCGGCCCCCAGGTGACCCAGGGTGGCGCAGACAGAGAGGTTGTTTTCGAAGGGCACGTGCGGCAGCCGCTCCTGCACGAGCTTGGCCACTTCGGTGACGCGGCTGGTGCGGTGGTCGGCGTCGCTCACGACCCAGTCGACCTGGGCGGTCTCGAGCGTCGAGGTGGCGAGCAGGTGCTGGGCGAAGCGATCGAGCAGGCTCGCATCGGGCGTGCGCGCGGTGTCGGCCGAGGCCTCGCGCTGGCCGCTGGCGCTGCGCGACAGGCGCACAGCCTCGGCCGGTGCCAGCAGTGCATCGCCGGCGCGCACGAGCAGCAGGCCCGCGGCGGCTTCGCCGGGCACGCGGCCCTTGCGGCGCGTGGCGGTGTACAGCAGGCCGTCGGCCTCCCAGCGCGCGATGCTGGCTTCGGACACCGAGGAGTCGGCCGCCAGCGCGATCCACAGCGCGGGCCTTTGCTCGCGATGCAGCGACAGGCTGATGCGGTCGAGCAGCGCCATGCCGGACACGCCGTCTGCGCTCTTGAAGCAGTCGACGAGCCAGCGCTGCGAGGCATCGCCTTCGCGCACGCGCTGCTGCACCCACTGCGTGGCGATCGCGCGTTCGCTCTCGCTCCATGCGCCCGGCAACAGCAGCGAGAGGTTCAGCTGCGGCGCCGCCGCCGGCCCCGGGATGACACCGCCGCTGGACACGAAGCGCCCGGGCGCGCGCACCGCGAGCGCATCGCCCGCGTTGGCGATGGCTTCGGCCGCGGACGCCAGCAGCTCCTGCAGCACGTCGGACATGAGGTGGATGGCGCGCAGCCGGTCGTCGGGCAGCGCATCGACATCGAAAGCTTCGCCAGCGGGTTGCAGGCTTTCGCGCAGGTGCTCGCGCAGCTCGTTCTCGTCGATGCCTTCGACGCGTCCCGCGATGACGGGAAAGCCTTCGCCGTCACGCAGTTCGGGAACGATCTCTGGCGTCCGCGCCTGGCCGATCGCGGTGGCCACCGTGTCGGCATCGCTGCCGCGCGGCGTGCGAAGGGCGAAGGCGAGCACGGCCATCTGCAGGCGCTCCTGCGAAGCCTCGGTTGCTACGGCATTCGATGAGGCCGCGGCGCCTGCGGCCACTGTTGGCCCAGCTGCGGGCAACGCAGCAGCGGGTGCAGCCGTGAAGATGCGGCGCAGCACCACATAAAAGAGCATCAGCGCCAGCGGCAGCACGACAAGGTAGAGCACGATGTCGCTCGTGCTCGGCATGCGCGCCGTGTACTGCCAGTAGACGATCACGAGCACCCACACCGTGATGAACACGGCGCAGGCCAGGAGAACGGGTTTGATCAGTCGCGACAGCATCCGGAGTTTTCGAACGCCTGGGTCACGCGATGGCGACGGCAATAGCAATGGCCCACGCGGTCGCGTGACCGCATGCCATGCCTGCAGCCGAAGAAGGAGGCACCGCCGTCATTCGGACGCGGAAGCGATCTGGCTGGACAGCAGCCTGCAACCGCAGGCCGCGCGGTCGCCGTGGCGCGCCACGCGACGGCCATCGATCGACACGCAGTCGCTGCCCGTCACGATGGGGTTGATGCCATGGCCGGGCCGTGGGCACGACACCATGTCGCCGATGCGCGCCACGCGCCGTTCATCGATGTGCGTGTTTTCGGATGCGGTGATCACGAAGCCACCGTGGTCGGTCTTGTCATGCAGAACGATCCACGGGCGGTCGTTGTCCGCCTCGGGTTGATCCTCACCCATTTGAACTCTCCCCCTTGATTGCCTCGTGGTGTGCCGGTGCGACAGATGTCGTCTCGGCATTCAGTTGCGTGACAATTTAAATCCCGGCTTGCGGTACTCCACGTGACCGTAGTCCCTGAAGGACCATCGACCACCCCACACCAAGCCCACGGACTCGGCCGCTTCGCCATAGAGGCGATAGCCTTCCATGGCCCATGGATCTTTTTCAGAGATCACCAGCTTGCCATTGCGATAGAACGCGTTGTCTGCCGCAAGTCCATACTGATGATAGCTTTGATTGGCCTTCGCCATGGTCACTGTATTGCCCAATGCAGCGAGTTTGGCTTGTCGTTCGGGGCTGCGATAACCCTCGAGCAATGCGAGGTCGTAGCCGTGCTTTTCTTTCATGATCTTGTAGACCAGCAGCAAACGATTACGAAAGTCCACATCGAGAACAGCCCAGTCCCGACTGCCTTCTTTCGTGAGCGGACGAATCTGCTCGACCTCGGCGGTGGCAAACACCTCGGGCGGCAACGGCTGCGGCGGCACCAGCTGCTCGCCCTTGAGCAGGGCCTCGATCTTCGGATCGCTTGTGGCGGCCCAGTCGTCGAAGAACAGAACCCGGCCACTTCCGAAAGTCACACTTAACAACACCGGCACGATAAGCAGGCCCATGCCCGACAGCAACAAGTAGCGATGCCTTACGGCAAAAGTACGCACTCCCGAGCCACTGTCGCGCATCAACTGAAAACTTGCTTCGGACACAAAACCAAGACGGCGTCCTATTCCAATAAAAAAGAATGCAATAGCAGTAGAAATGGAGACCGTCGCTCGCAACACACGGTCACGAAAAGAAGGGAACAAGAAGATGGCAAGTGCTGCCACCATCAAGGCAAAATAACAAAAGAGAGTGAAGAAGATCAACGGTGTTCAATGAGAGCCACTCAATTGTATGAGTCGCTTAAAAATTTGAACCCATCGCACGCAGCACCTTGTTGCATCCCAATTGCGATATCGCGTTGATCACGCCACATAAAGCCGAGGGGAGAAATCACATGCCCGCAGCCAGCCGGACCACCCATCCATGATGGGCGCGCCAGACGCCCACAAGGACCGACCGAGCCTGCTCGGTTCGAACGCACCCACCGCGGCCACATCGACTGCCGCACCCGGCGGCGAATCCACGCGGGTGCTCGCACAGTTCGGTGGCCGCGAGAGCGGCGCGCGTTCCTTCTTTGCACGGCCCGGTGTGTGGGCTTCGCTCGCGGTGTTGATCGGTGTGGCGGGTGCCACGACCTACCACCTGCAATCGAAGCGCGCGGATGCAGCAGCCACGACCGTGGCGGCAGCAACGCCTGCGCCGGTTGCAGCGCCTGTCGCCAAGGAACCACCGAAGCCCGACGCGCCTGTTGCCGCCGCTGCACCGGAGCCCACGCCCGCGCGCATCATCGAAGGCGACAGCACGCCGCCGCCGGCAGCACAGCAGCAACAGCAACAACAACAGGCCTCCACGCCGTTCGCAGCCATCGGTGCGCAGCCCATGGCCGTGCCGCCGGCCGTGAAGCCTGCGCGCGTTGCAGCGGCAACATCCCCCGCGAAGAAGGCAGGCGCCGACAGCAAGGCCAGCGCCGCAGTCGCGAAGAAGCCGGAGCGCATCGCGTCGGGCTCGAAGAAGCCCGTGCGCACGGCCGCAAACGGCAAGCCGGTCAAGACCGCCGCCAACACCAGCAAGGCAACGAAGCCCGCCGCGCGCACCGACCTCGCGCAGACGGCAGCACGGCCGAAGGGGCCCGATCCCGACACCGACCTGCTGACCGCGCTGCTCAAGCGCAGCAAGACCTCCGACCCCGCACCATCGGCGCAGGCCACTGCCGCAACGGCGGACTGCAAGCCGGGCGCTCCTTGCAAGCCTTGAGCATCCGAACCTGAGCGAATTCCCGATGCCTTCCGCTGACCGCAGCGCCCTGTGGGCCGAGCTGAGCCAGACGGCGCGGCTGTATCGCCTTGAAGCGCCGAGTGCTGCTTCATCGTCTTCGCCCGCAGCCCGCGAGAGCATCGACGCCTTGCGCGTGGAAGGCTGGGTGCAGCGCGAGGCGGTGTCGCAGCTGTTCGAGCTGCGCATCGTGTGCCTGAGCCTGCGCGCTGACCTGGCGCTGTCTTCATTGATCGACCAGCCGCTGACGTTGGTCACCGTGCTGGCCAATGGTTCGCTCGCACGGCGCACCGGATTGATTCGCGCCGTCGAGTCGCTCGGCTCCGATGGCGGCCTGGCGCGCTACCGCCTCACGCTCGTACCCTGGCTCTGGCTGGCCACCCAGCAAGGGCGCAGCCAGGTCTTCCAGCAGCGCAGCGTGGCAGACATCATCGAGCGCGTGCTCGCCCCGTACGCCGAAGCCGGCAGCTGGGCCTTCTCCTCCGAAGTGAACAGCTTCCTGGCCGACGCCCCCGTTCGCACCTACTGCACCCAGTACCGCGAGAGCGACTACGACTTCTTCTCACGCCTGCTGGCCGAAGAAGGCCTGGCGTGGCGCATCGAGGAAGACGCCCAGGCCCCGACGGGCCACAAGCTCGTGATCTTTTCGTCGAACGACACCCAGCCCGCCGATGCAGGCTCGCCCGTTCGCTTTCACCGCAAGAGCTCCCAGGAGCGCAGCGACGCCGTGCAGGCGCTGGTGCGGCGCATGCGCCAGTCGGTGGCCCAGGTGCACCTGAGCGCCTGGAACGTCGACGGCAAGCGCCAGCTCACAGGCAGCGCCCCGGCGCGCTTTCCAGTCGGCGGCAAGAACGCGCCGCGCCTGGAGTACGACGACGTGCTGGGCCTGAACGACCGCAGCCGCGGCTGGGACACCAACCGCACCGTCGAGCGCTACGCCGCATTGATGATGGAAGCGGCCGAATGCCGCGCCGACCTGATGCTGGGCCACAGCACCGTGCGCACCCTGCGCGCGGGCACGCGCCTCGAGATCGACGACGCGCCTGCACTCGGGCTGCAGGCCAAGCCGGCACTGCTGCTGGACACCGTCGAACACGTGGGCATCAACAACCTGCCCAAGGACACGGCGGCGTCGATTGCGGCGCAGCTGGGTGCGCTGACGGAGCACCTCGTGTTCGACCAGCCGTGCGCCCCTGTGACGGCCGAGGCCGATGTGTTCGGGCTGGTGTCTGCAGCCACCAGCGCAGGCAACAACGACAACACCATCTATCCGCAGCCCCAGAGCCTCGCCGCCGCCCAGGCCCAGGGCTACGCCAACAGCTTCTCGGGCGTGCACGCCCCGCGCCCCTGGCGCCCCGCCCTGGCCGCGGCCGATGGCGCACGCCTGCACGCCAGGCCCACGGCCAGCGGCGTGCACAGCGCCATCGTGGTCGGCCCTTCGGGCGAGACCTCGCCCAACGGCGCCGACGAGCTGTACTGCAACGACCGCGGCGACGTGCGCGTGCGCTTCCACTGGCAGAACAACGCCAGCGACAACAGCAGCGGCGACAGCGCCCAGGACAACCGCAGCACCCGCTGGATCCGCGTGGCCCAGCGCCAGGCGGGCCCCGGCATGGGCTGGCAGTGGCTGCCGCGCATCGGGCAGGAAGTGCTGGTCAAGTTCGTCGACCTCGATGTGGACCAGCCCGTCATCGTCGGTGCGCTGTACAACGGCCGCGGCGACGGCGGCATCGCCCCCACGCCCGGCGGCGCATCGCGAGCCGGTGAAACCAATGAAGACGTCTTCGCCCAGGCGGGCAACGCCTCGCCCAGCGCCCAGGCCAACCTCGCAGCCGGCCATGCCCCGCCCTGGCACGGCGCCAGCGCCGACGACAAGGGCCACCGCAATGCCGCAGCCCTGAGCGGCTTCAAGACCAAGGAGTTCGGCGGCGAGGGCTTCAGCCAGCTGGTGTTCGACGATTCGAACCAGCAGCTGCGTGTGCAGCTGCACGCCAGCACCGCCCACAGCCAGCTCAACCTGGGCCACCTGATCCACCAGGCCGACAACTTCCGCGGCAGCTTCCGCGGCCAGGGCCTGGAGCTGCGCACCGACGGCTATGCGGCCCTGCGCGGCGGCAAGGGCGTGCTGCTGAGCACGTACCACGGCGCAGGCGGCCAGAAGCTGGAGCCCGTGGGCGACTTCGCCGCCGGCATGGCGCTGCTCAAGCAGGTCCAGCAGCTGGGCCAGGCCCTGAGCGATGCCGCCAGGACCCACGAGACCGTGCAGCTGGCCGGGCACATCGGGGCAACCAAGGCCAACGCATCCCAGCTCGACAAGGAGCGCGCCCCCTATGCCGCGATGGAGCGCACCGCCAGCGGCATGGTCGCCGCGGATGCGCTCGATGCCGCCTATGCGGATGCAGCAGACAAGGCCATCGCCACCGGCGAAGGCAAGGCGCCCCACACCAGCGATGCCGTGATCGCACTGGCCGCACGCGGCGGCCTGGCGATGGTGGCGGGCCAGCAGCTGCAGGTCGTCAGCGGCGAGACCGCCACGCTGGCCAGCGGCGGCGACATCAACCTGGCGCTGGCCGACGTGCTGCGCGTGCACAGCGGCCAGGCCATCGGGGTGCTGGCCGGGGCGCAGAAGGCCGATGCAGACACGGGCCTGTCGGTCATCGCGGGCAACGACGATCTGGACTTCCAGGCGCAGCACGACGAGTTGCGCGTGCAGGCCAAGGACGCCCTGAAGATTGCCAGCACCGACCAGACGGTGGAGTTCGCGGCCAAGAAGAAGATCCGCATCGCGACGGCGCAGGGCGCGTCGATCACGCTGCAGGATGGGGACATCACCTTCGAGTGTCCGGGGAAGATCACTTATCACTCGGTGCAGCGGAAGTTGGCCGGGCCGACGAGGATGAGCTATCCGCTGCCGGTCGCCCCTGCTTCTGCATTGGAGCCCATCAAGTTTGCACTTTCCCTGCAGGACATTCCGGGGGAGTCAGGTGCAGTCCCGGTGGGCCAGCCATGGCATATCGTGGTCACGGACACCCAAACGGAAGATGGCAGCGTTCCCCCACAAGTGTTCAGCGACGAACACTGGAGTTCCACCCTGGCAACAGGCACCGTCGGTTCGGACGGCCTGATCAAACTCAGTGACGACGAACAACGTTCCGTTCATCAAGAAATCGGCACGGGAAAAGTCTGGCTGGTGAGTGGACTGACAGCCATGGTGCTGAAGCCTGCCCGCTGGACCGGCGACGAAAAGGGCGTCATGCCGGAGAAGATTCTGGATGCCCTGAATTTCGCAGCGGATGGTCGAGACCTGGATGACATCAAGCGCGATTGGCTCGAAGAACATGCAAAGAGTGATGCTGATGTCCCCGGACTCAATCCAATCAAGCCCAAGGTCGACGCCTGATCACCATCTGGCGACGAGCAATCAAGAGGTTATCTCTGAATGACCGATCCAATCGATCAGTACACCGCGCAGATCGTTCCCAATACGAAAGCGACTGTCAGCAATCAGTACTTTGATTTGAACCAGCCCTTCGCCTTCCCCCGCTACGGCAACAAGTGCGCGGGGTATATCAACGGCAAAAGCTACATGAAGGCCGTCGCGGATGCGATCCGCGGCGCGAAGAGCTTCATCATGATCACGGGCTGGCAGCTCGACTATGACGTCGAGTTGGACAATCGAGGCGACCCGAAACACCCCGGAAGATTGTCGGAGCTGCTGGCAGATGCCTTGCAGCGAGGCGTGCACGTGAGAGTGATCCTGTATGACTCCGTCGTATACGCCTTGGACACCCATGACGATACGTCGCAGCCCAAGCTGAACGGGCTGCCTCCGGGCAAGGGGTCGATTCAAGTGATGCTTCAGAACCCCAACACCGGTCGAAATTCTGTGACGTGGGAGTACTCGACCAAGCGCTCAGTTGGAAAGGCGGCCGACGCCAATATCTTCTTCTCCCACCATCAAAAATCGGTGATCGTCGATGGTCAGATTGCCTTTGTCGGCGGGATCGATCTCGCCTACGGGCGCTGGGACACGGATGCATGCGACGTCGTGATGAATCGCTCCCTGCACGTCATCAACGATGGGTACAACGGACAACTCGATCCCTATCGGGCACCGACCAGCGCAGAGCTTGGATTGACAAAAGAGTCCAATGGACGGCCTGGCTTTGCCCCGCCCTACTCGAGCAACAGCAACAGCAAAGAGCGCATGTTCAACGAGGCTACCCAGCCTCGCCAGCCTTGGCAGGACATCGCCATGCGCATCGAAGGCCCGGCGGCTTTCGACGTGTTCGTCAATTTTGTGCTGCGCTGGAACAGCTTCGCGGGAACAGGGACGAACCGTTTCGATTCGGGAATGGACGCAGGATGGTTCGACAGGGCCAAGGGTCCCAGTTACCTGATCGACCCGCTGAAACGAGGCGGCGGCAGCTGCGACGTTCAGATTTGCCGATCGGCCTCCTCCGCCCAACTCAACGACGAAGTCAAGCTATGGGGAGATCACTACAAGTACATCAATGACGATTGGAAATCGCCGAACGATAAGCGTCGCAAGGTAGTCCAGGCGGCACGCACTTCGTGGAAAGGAACGCATCAAACGAGTATTCGGGATGCAATGATCAACTGCATTCGCGCAGCGCAGGCGTTCGTCTACATCGAGAACCAGTTTTTCATGTCGGATTGCGGCGCCGATCAGCGAGGCACGGCGTGTCCTTCCAAGAATCCGATCATCAAGGAACTGGCGAATGCCGTGGGACGAGCCATCTATGCTGGCCGGGCGTTTCACGTGTACCTCGTGTTGCCCGAACACCCTGAGGGTCAACTCGAGGTTGAAGGAACCAAGTCCCAAACCTGGTGGGCCCTGCAGGGCGTGAGCCGCGCCAACAACAGCTTGATCAATCGGATCAACGCGACGATCGTCGCAAAGCACATGAAGGCATGGGGGCTGCGGGAAGCGCCAAAGACCAATCCCGCCGTGCGTGACGTCCTGCAAAAGCATGGGATGCAGGACCAATGGCGCGACTACCTGACCGTACTCAATGTCCGTAACTACGGGCAGACCGGCAGCAATGTCATCACTGAAATGATCTATGTGCACAGCAAGCTGACCATCGTCGACGATGCTGTGGCCATCATCGGAAGCGCCAACATCAACGACCGAAGCCTGAACGGCAACGGCGACACCGAGCTAGCGGCCGTGGTGGTGGACACGAGCAATGCAGCGATGACCGATGTCGGCGCAGGGGTGCAGTGCATCACGCGAGGCTTCGCACGTGAACTTCGCCTGCAGGCGTGGAAAAAACACCTGGGAATGTTGGTCGATCGCAAGACCACAGGGGTGAAGAAGCAAGAGGCGCCCGCTGGGGTTGACCTCGAGAAGCCATTGCAAGCCTCGACCATCAAGGGCATTCGTCAACTGGCCGCGAGCAATCGCTCCGTCTACAACGAAGTTTTTCTCCACACGCCACGCGATGCCCACGGCACGCTGACTGAAGGGCGCGTGAAGGGTTTCACGAAGAAATTCAAGGACAAGAATGGGGTGAACAAGGAGTCTTTGACGTTCTCGATGACACCGCCGCTGCAGCCCGCCTTCATGGACCCTCAGGGAAAGCACAAAGCCGGCGAAGCCATGGCCAAGCTCAACGCGGGCATCAAGGGGTTCTGGGTTGAAATGCCATTGGCATGGGGCTCGAAAGAAGGAGCGACACCGAAACCGCCTCAGAACTCGCCTCAGCTTATTGCGGATCACGAGCGTCCGCGCGTCAAGGACACGGAGATGATGCGTGCCTGAAAGCGTGACTGCGACCGATCGTCCCTTGGTGTGTACTGTCGATATCGAAAGTAACTCGAGACATCGAATGGAAGACTTGATTTTTTCTCAGAGGGAGCCGGCGCATGGATAGCCCACCCAACGTCTTGGGTCTGCTGGTTGGAGGCGCTCTACTTTCCGCGAGCGCGCTGTCGGTGTTCTGCACCATCGCTCTGGTCATTCATCGCTTCAGTCCGCATCCTTCGTGGATGCCCTATTTGTCGAAGGCATGGCTGTTCGTGGTTCTTTTGGCCAGTGCCGCCTTGATCTATCTTGTTGCGCGCCACCTGCTCGTCGATGCACGCGATACAGGCGCACGTCTCGAGACCTACATGGCCGCCGTGACGTTCGCACCCTGCATCGTTTCAGGACTCGTCGCCTTGTTCCTCAAGCCTTGACGGCCGCCCTCATTCACCCAATGCGCGCGATCGCCGTCCCGGCTGCCACATAGCCCCCCGCCGCCGCCGCGAACACGATGCGCCCCGCGCGGTGCGCCACGACCTGCATCTCCATCTTCATCGCCTCCATCACCGCGATCACCGCACCTTCGGCGACCTCGTCGCCATCCGCGACTTTCCAGCCTTGCAGCGTGCCCGACACCGGCGCAGCCACAGCGGCGACATCCGCTGCAGGCGCGTTCGCAACGACGCCAGGCGCAGCAGCAGCACCACCACCCGCCGACGCCAACCCACGCAGCAACTCCGCGGGCAACCCCAGCGACATGCGCCGCCCGTCGATCTCGATGGCCGTGCGGTGCAGCGAGGCGTCCGGCAACGGATCGGGCCGCATGCCTGCCGTCTCGTCGTTCGCAAAGTCGGTCTCGATCCAGCGGGTGTGGACCTTGAAGGCGTCTTCCGACACGAAGTCAGGGTGCGCCATCACGGCGCGGTGAAACGGCAGCACCGTGGCCAGGCCTTCGATGCGGAATTCCTTGAGCGCGCGACGCGCGCGTGCGATGGCCTGGGCGCGCGTGGCGCCTGTGACGATGAGCTTGGCCATCAGCGAGTCGAAGGTGCCGGGCACCTGCGAGCCGGCGTCCACGCCGGTGTCGACGCGCACGCCCGGGCCCGAGGGGGCGTCGAACACATGAACGGGGCCGGGGGTCGGCAGGAAGCCGCGGCCCACGTCTTCGGCGTTGATGCGGAACTCGAAGGAATGGCCGCGCGGCGCGGGCGTTTCCTTGACGGACAGCGGCAGGCCTTCGGCGATGCGCAGCTGCTCGATGACGAGGTCGATGCCGGTGGTCTCCTCGGTCACGGGGTGCTCGACCTGCAGGCGCGTGTTGACCTCGAGGAAAGAGATGGCGCCACTCGCGCTCAGCATGAACTCGACGGTCCCGGCGCCGGTGTAGCCGGCGGCCGCGCAGATGTCGCGCGCCGACTGGTGGATGCGCTCGCGCTGTGCGTCGCTCAGGAAGGGCGCGGGCGCTTCTTCGACCAGCTTCTGGTTGCGCCGCTGCAGCGAGCAGTCGCGCGTGCCGAGCACGACGACGTTGCCGTGCGTGTCGGCGATCACTTGCGCCTCGACGTGGCGCGGGCGGTCGAGGAACTGCTCGACGTAGCACTCGCCGCGGCCGAAGGCGGTGATGGCTTCGCGCACGGCCGATTCGTAGAGGCCTTCGACTTCGTCGAGCCGCCACGCGACCTTGATGCCGCGCCCGCCGCCGCCGAAGGCCGCCTTGATGGCGATCGGCAGGCCGTGCTGTTCGGCAAAGGCGAGCACCTCGCCCGCGTTGCTGACCGGGTCGGCCGTGCCCGCGACGAGCGGTGCGCCGACCTTCAGGGCGAGCTTGCGGGCCTGCACCTTGTCGCCCAGCGTGGCGATGGCCGAAGGCGAGGGGCCGATCCACGTGAGGCCGGCGTCAATCACCGCCTGCGCGAAGGCTGCGCTTTCCGAGAGGAAACCGTAGCCGGGATGCACGGCGTCAGCGCCGCTGCGCTTGGCGATGGCCAGCAGCTTGGGAATGTTGAGGTAGGTGTCGGCCGGGCGGTGGCCGTCCAGGCCGTAGGCCTCGTCGGCGCGGCGCACGTGCAACGCATTGAGGTCGGGATCGGCGTAGACGGCAACCGACTGCACGCCGTGGTCGGCGCAGGCGCGCGCGATGCGCACGGCGATTTCGCCGCGGTTGGCGATCAGGACTTTTTTCATCGCGGGACTCTCGATCTCAAATCAAAGTTCGATGGCGCCGTGGCTGGCCATCGGTTGGAAGCGGACGCGGGCGTTCACGGGGATCTGCCCCGCACGGTCCAGGTGGTGGGTGGCGACCGACGCGATCACGGGGTAGCCGCCGGTGAGCGGGTGGTCGGCCAGGAACAGCACGGGCTGGCCGCTGGGCGGCACCTGGATCGAACCGTGCGCCGTGCCCTCGCTGGGCAGCTCGGCAGTGTTCGCACGCACGAGCGGCTGTTCGCCGTTCAGGCGGATGCCGACGCGGTTCGACTGCGGCGTCACCGACCACGGCTGGCTGCACAGGCGCTCGATGGCGTCGGCGGTGAACCAGTCGGTGCGCGGGCCGAGCACGATGTCGAGCACGACTTCTTCCTGCACGGTGGGCAGGTCGATCGGCGGCACTTCGGTGGCGCCGACGACGGCGCCAATGGCAACGCTGCGTACCGGCAGCACATCGCCCGCCACCACGGCGGGCGGGCCGATGCGGGCCAGCGTGTCGGTCGCGCAGCTGCCGAGCACGGGCGCCACGGCAAAGCCGCCGCGCACAGACAGGTAGCTGCGGATGCCGGCGACGGGCTCGCCGACAGTGACGGTGTCGCCATCGGCCAGCGCGACGGGCTGGTAGCGCGGCAGCGGCCATTGCGCGCCGTCGGCACGGGTCAGCGTGAGCGGGCCGTCGGCGCCAGTGACAGCGATCACTGCGTTGCCGCGGCAGACGAACTGGAAGCCGCCGTAGGCGAGTTCGAGGCAGGCCACGTCCGACGCATTGCCGACCAATCGATTGGCCGCCTGCAGCGAGCGCTGGTCCATCGCACCGGAGGCGGACACGCCCTGCCGCGCCTGGCCATGGCGACCGCCGTCCTGCCACAGCGCTTGCAGGCCGGCGGTGCGGACCTCGAAGGCACTGCCGCCTTCAACGGTTGCAGGGGCGGGCGCCGCGACAGCTTGCGCGACCACCGGCAACGCCACCTTCAACGACGAGGCATCGACAAAGCGCACCGCATCGCCGGGCTGCAGCAGCGCCGGCGTTTCGCGCGACAGGTCCCACATGGGTGTGTCGGTCACGCCGATGATCTGCCAGCCGCCGGGGCTGGCCTGCGGGTACACGCCGCTGAAGCTGCCCGCGAGGCCGACCGCGCCGGCCGGGATGCGGGTGCGCGGCACCGCGCGGCGCGGCACGTTCAGGCTGGGGTGGCCGCCGCTCAGGTAGGCGAAGCCGGGCGCGAAGCCGGTGAAGGCGACGGTGTAGTCGCTGCCGGTGTGGCGGCGCACCAGCTCGTCGGGCGTGATGCCGAGCAGGCCGGCCACTTCGGCGATGTCTTCGCCGTCGTAGCGCACGGGAATCTCGATGCGCTTGTCGGCGCGCGTCCCGCGGGCGTCGAGCGTTCGCTGGCGCACGGCGTGTGCCAGCGCAGCCGCCGACAGCACGGCGGGCCGGAAGGTGATGAGGATGGTGCGCGCGGCGGGCACCAGTTCGTCAATGCCGGCAAGGGGCTCGGCGCGCAGCGAGGCCAGCAGCGCGAGCGTCTGCGCCAGGTCGTCGAGCTCGACCAGCACGGCATTCAGGTTGACGCGAAGAAAGCGCATCGAGGTCGTCATGCGGTGGTGGCCTCGGCGAAGGGGTGGATCGTCACGCCGGCCTGCATGAGCCGCTCGCGCACGCGGCGCGCCATCTCGACCGCGCCGGGGCTGTCGCCGTGCACGCAGATCGAGTCGGCGCGGATGCGCACCACGCTGCCGTCGATGGCAGTGACGGTGCCTTCGTTGGCCAGCCGCAGCATGCGCTCGGCCACGTCGTTCGCGTCGTGCAGCACGGCGCCGGGTTCGCGGCGCGACACCAGCGTGCCTTGCGGCGTGTAGGCGCGGTCGGCGAAGGCCTCGGCCACCACGCGCAGGCCCTGGGCCTCGGCCCAGCCCACGAGCGGCGAGCCGGCGAGCGCGACGAGCACGAGGCTGGCGTCGATCTCGCGCAGGGCGGCGATCACATCGCGTGCCTGGCGCTCGTCGTGCGCGATGGTGTTGTACAGCGCACCGTGCGGCTTCACGTAGCGCACCTCGGTGCCGGCCGCGGCGGCCAGGCCCTTCAAGGCGCCGATCTGGTAGATGACGTCGGCGCGCAGGTCGGCGCTGTCGACGTCCATGTTGCGGCGGCCGAAGCCGACGAGGTCGCGGTAGGCCACGTGGGCGCCCACGGCCACGCCGCGTTCCTTCGCCTGGCGCAGCGTGCGCAGGATGCCCGCGGGGTCGCCGGCGTGGAAGCCGCAGGCCACGTTGGCGCTGCTGACGATGTCGAGCATGGCGGCGTCGTCGCCCATGCGCCAGACGCCGAGGCTTTCGCCGAGGTCACTGTTCAAGTCGATGTTCATCGGGGGTCTCCGGCGTGTACGGCACGCCTCAGGAATCAATGCAGCCGGCCGGCGGTTTCGCGCACGTCGTGGCGCACGGTGAGCGCGGTGCGGATCGCCACGCGGAAGGCCTCCACCTGTGCGTCCAGCGCCATGCTCGCCACGCCGGGCTTCGAGGCGGCCTGCTCGGGCAGGTAGGGCACGTGGACGAAGCCGCCGCGCGTGTGCGCCAGCGCCGGGCGCGTCGCGAGTCGGTGCATGAGCGCGTAGAAGATGTGGTTGCACACGAAGGTGCCGGCGCTGTTCGACACGGCCGCGGGCAGGCCCGCCGCGCGCATGTCGCGCACCATGGCCTTGATCGGCAGCGTCGAGAAGTAGGCCGCCGGGCCGTCCCTGACCACGGGCAGGTCGATGGGCTGCTGGCCGGCGTTGTCGGGAATGCGCGCATCGTCGATGTTCAGCGCGGCGCGCTCCATCGAGATTTCGGTGCGCCCGCCCGCCGCGCCGATGCACAGCACCAGCTGCAGTGGCGAGCCGATCAATGCAGCGTCGAGCGTGTCGATGGCGCGGCCGAACACGCAGGGCAGCTGCACCGCCTGCACCACGGCGCCTTCGCAGGTCCAGCCGTCGAGCGCGCGGGCAATTTCCCACGCGGGGTTGACCGGGTCGTTCTCGAAGGGCTCGAAGCCCGCGAGCAGCACGCGGCGTGCCTTGGCATCGGTGGCGATCGTCATGCGCGGTGCCTCAGCGGAACATCAGGAAGTACAGCAGGAAGATGTTGACCACCAGCAGCGCGGCCGCCGTGGGTATCTGCACCTTGATCACCGCGTTCTTGTCGGGCAGCTCCAGCAGGGCCGCGGGCACGATGTTGAAGTTGGCCGCCATCGGCGTCATGAGCGTGCCGCAGTAGCCCGAGAACATGCCGATGGCCGCCATCACGGCCGGGTCGCCGTGGTACACGCCCACCAGCACCGGCACGCCGACGCCGCCCGTCATCACCGGGAAGGCCGCGAAGCCGTTGCCCATGATGATGGTGAACAGCGCCATGCCCAGCACGTACACGGCCACGGCGACGAAGCGGATGTCCATGTTGATGTAGCTGGTGGTGATGTGCGCCACCGCCTTGCCCACGCCGGCGTCGGAGAACACCAGGCCCAGCATGCCGAGCATCTGCGGCAGCACCACGGCCCAGCCGAGCGCGTCGGTCAGGCGGCGCGACTCGCGCATGCCCTGCACGGGCGTCTCGCGCGTCAGCCAGCAGGCCAGCGCCAGCGCCACCACGCAGCCGATGCCCAGGCTCACCAGCGTGGTGTTCTTGGGGTCGAGCAGCAGCGTGCCGCCGAGCTTGATGTGGCTCATGCCCACGGTGCCGATCACGGTGACCAGCGGAATCGCCAGCGCCGGAATGAACAGCTTGTTGCCCAGACGCGTGGCGCTGGCCTGGTACTGCTCGGGCGTGGGTTCGCGGTGCTTGCCCGCGCCGACGCCGCGCAGGCCGGCAATGACGGCCATGCCGATCGCGCCGGCGCCCACGAGCGCGGGCGGCAGCTTGTCGCCGATCAGGAAGACCAGCGCATAGATGCCCCAGAAGAGCGCGCTGGTGTAGCGCTTGGGATGCTGGCGGTCGGCCAGCGTCATCACGGCCGTGACGGCGAGGATGAAGCCGACCAGGAGGTACAGGTGCTGGATCGAGAGAATCATGATGCTCAGCGTCCTTCCTTGGCGGGCACGGCGGTGGCGGGCACGTCGGCTTCTGCAGCGCCGCCCAGTTCACGGGCCAGTGCCTGGTCGAGCCGGCGCAGGCGCCAGGCGTGGATGATGAAAGCGGCAATGGCCGTCGGGATGCCCCACATCGCGATGTGCAGCGGCTCCACGTCGATGCCCGCTTCGTGCAGGAAGGTGGTCATGAGCACGATGGCGCCGAAGGCCACGAAGATGTCTTCGCCGAAGAACAGGCCCACGTTGTCGGTGGCCGCGGCATAGGCGCGCAGCTTGTGGCGGATGCGGTCGGGCAGCTTGCCGTAGCGCGTTTCGGTGGCGCCTTCGGCCATCGGCGCGAGCAGCGGACGCACCATCTGCGGATGACCGCCCAGGCTGGTCAGGCCCATGGCCGCCGTGAGTTCGCGCGCCGCGAGGTAGACGATCAGCAGGCGGCCGGCGGTGGCCGACTTGATGCGGCTGATCCAGTTCTGCGCATGCTGGCGCAGGCCGTGGCGCTCCAGCAGGCCGATCACCGCCAGCGGCAGAAGAATGATCAGCGGCAGGTTGCGCGTCTTGATGAAGCCGGTGCCGATGGCCGTGAGGATCGCCATCGGGCCGAAGCCGGCGGCGAACGCGGTGACGATGGCCGTGACGATCACGACCAGCATCGGATTGAAGCGCAGGATGAACCCCGCAATGATCACGGCCACGCCGATCAGCGGCCACAGGGGGACTTCAGGTGTCATGGTTGGTCTTTCGTTGCAATGCAAAACACCGGCGCAGGGGCACCGGTGCGGTCGATTGATGCAAACCTCATGCCAATGAATGAGCAATTCATTTCTTATGAATCACTCATTTCAAACAAGTTGTTGAACAATTTCATGTAGTGTGCCCAACAACAGTGCCTGAATACCCCCATGAAAACCCTGAAACGGGCGCGTTTCGGTGCACGGGCGCGGCATGGCACGGGGGCCGTCTGTTACAACGCAGGCTCGCTGCGCCCCTCTCTTTTCCCCTCCGATCGACCGGCATGACCCGACTGGATTCCCCCGCTTCTCCCGCCTCGCCGGCCGCCGGCGCGCTCACGCTCAACGACCGCGTGGCCGAGCTGATCCGCCAGAAGATCGTGAAGGGCGAGTTCTCGCCGGGGCAGCGGCTGTCGGAAGCCGCGCTGGCCGACAGCCTGGAGATTTCGCGCAACACCCTGCGCGAGGTGTTCCGCACGCTGACCAAGGAAGGCCTGCTCAAGCACGCGCCGAACCGCGGCGTGTTCGTGGCGGTGCCGAGCATCGCGTCGATCATCGACATCTACCGCGTGCGCCGGCTCATCGAGTGCCAGGCGCTGGCGCAGGCCTACCCGCGCCACCCCGCCAAGAAGCACATGCGCGAGGCGGTCGAGATGGCGCTGAAGTGCCGCGACGCCGGCGACTGGCTGGGCGTGGGCACGGCCAACATGGAGTTCCACAAGGGCATCGTCGAGCTGGCCGACAGCGAGCGGCTCAACGTGCTGTTCGCCCACATCCTGGTCGAGCTGCGGCTGGCCTTCGGGCTGCTGAAAGACCCGGAGTTCCTGCACGCGCCCTACGTGGACATGAACACGAAGCTGCTCGAGCTCATCGAGGCCGGCAAGTTCGCCGAGGGCTCGGCGGCGCTGAACGACTACCTGATCCACTCCGAGCGCATCGTGCTCGCGGTGTATGCGCGGCAGATGCCGGACGGCGGACTCGACAACTAGTTGAATCCGCCCGCGCCGCGCGGGCTGCCGCGCTAGCGCTCCTTGCCCATCACCAGGTCAGGCAGGATCGTCACGATCGACGGGAACAGCGTGATCAGCGCGATGCACAGCACGAGGCAGAAGAAGAACGGAATCGCCGCCTTGGCGATCACGTTGCTGTCTTTTCCGGTCATGTTCTGCAGCACGAACAGGTTGAAGCCCACGGGCGGCGTGACCTCGGCGATCTCGACCAGCAGCACCACGAAGATGCCGAACCACACGAGGTCGAAGCCCGCCTTCTGGATCATCGGCAGCACCACCGCGCTGGTCAGCACGATCATCGAGATGCCGTCCAGCGCTGTGCCCAGCACCAGGTACACCACCACCAGCGCACCGATGAGCGCGTAGGGCGACAGGTGCATGCTGTCGACCCACTCGGCCAGCTCGCGCGGGATGCCGGTGAAGGCCATGGTCTTGGTCAGGAACGCGGCCCCGGCCAGGATGAACATGATCATGCAGCTGGTGCGCGTGGCGCCCATGAGCCCGTCCTTGAAGTTCTGCCAGGTCAGGCTCTTGCCGTAGGCCGCGATGGCCAACGAGCCCAGCACCCCGAAGGCCGCGCACTCGGTGGCCGTGGCCCAGCCGGCCACCAGCACCCAGACGATGAACACGATCAGCAGCGCGCAGGGGATGAGGTTGCCTGAGAGCCTGATCTTCTCCATGAAGGTGGTCGGCGGGTCGGCCGGCGGTACCTGGTCGGGGTGGCGCAGGCTCCACCAGCCGATGTAGCCCGAGAACAGCAGCATCAGCAAAAAGCCCGGCAGGAAGCCGGCCAGGAAGATGCGGATGATCGAGGCGTCGGCCGCCACCGCGTAGACCACCATGGTGATCGAGGGCGGGATCAGGATGCCCAGCGTGCCGGCCGTGGCCAGCGAGCCGATGGCCAGCTTCTCGTTGTAGCCGCGGCGCTTGAGCTCGGGCAGCGCCACCTTGGCGATGGTCGCGCAGGTGGCGGCCGAGGAGCCCGAGACCGAGCCGAACACGCCGCAGCCGAGGATGGTGGTGTGCATGAGCCGGCCGGGCACGCGGTTGAGCCACGGTCGCAGGCCCTCGAACATCTCTTCGCTGAGCTTGGTTCTGAAGAGGATCTCGCCCATCCAGATGAACAGCGGCAGCGCCGCCAGCTCCCAGCTCGCGTTGCTTTCCCAGAAGGCCGAGAACAGGTTCTTGCCGGGCAGCGTGTTGGTGAAGAAGGCCTGGCCGACCCAGCCGACGATGGCCAGGGTCATGGCGATCCACACGCCGCCAGCGAGCAAGAGAAGCATGATGGCGAGCAAGAGCGCGCCCATGAACAGTGTTTCGAGCATGGCGTGCGTTCAGACGTCGGAGGAAAAATCGCCGGCTGCGTGCCGTTCTTCGATGGCGCGCTGGTAGCTGGGCTTTTCGCCGCGCACCACGCCGACCAGCTCATCGAGCATGGCAATCAAGAGCAGCCAACAGCCGATCACGAAGGCGGACTGCGGAATCCAGATCGGAATGACCACCAACCCTGTGGCCATCTCCGCGAACTCGTAGCTTTCGTACGTGAAGCTGGTCGCCCAGTAGGTCAGGTAAGCCACCGACACTGCCGCGATCAGCAGGCACATCACGTCCAGCACGCGCCGCACTTTCAGCGGCACCGCGTCCAGCAGCAGCGTCACGCGAACGAAGTCACCATGCCGGAACGCATGCGCCATCGCAAAGAAGGCCGCAGCGGCGCACAGCCAGGAGACGATGTCGTTGAGCCCGCTCACATGCCAGTTCATCTGCCGGCCCACGCCGGCCACGATCATCAGCACGAAGATCAGGAACACGCAGAACGCGCCCAGCGCGCCTGCACCGTCGTACAGGCGATCGAGGAAGCGGCGCACGGCTTACTTCTTCTTGTAGGTGTCGACGATGGAAGCACCGTCTGCACCAGCGGCCTTGAGCCAGTCGGCCTGCATGATGCCGCCGACCTGGCGCATGTCGGTGTCCAGCTTGGGCGAAGGCTTGTGCACCTTCATGCCGCGCTCGGCGAGCAGGCGCTTGTACTCGTCGTTCTTCTCCTGTGCGACCTTCCAGCCGCGTGCCTCGGCGTCGGCCGCGGCCTTGGTGACGGCGGCCTTGCCGGCGGCGTCGAGTGCATCGAAGGCCTTGGCGTTGACCAGGATCGCGTTCTTCGGAATCCACGCCTGCGTGTCGTAGAAGTTCTTGATGTGCTCGAAGGTCTTGGTGTCGTAGCCGGTGGAGCCCGAGCTCATGTAGCTCTCGATCACGCCGGTGGCCATCGCTGCGCTCAGTTCGGCCTGCTGGATCTGCACGGGCTGCGCGCCGATGAGCTCGGCGATCTTCGCCGTGGCCGGGCTGTAGGCGCGCCACTTGATGCCGCGCAGGTCGGCCACCGAGCCGATCTCCTTCTTGGTGTAAATGCCCTGCGGCGCCCATGGCACCACGAACAGCACCTTGATGCCTTGGGCGGCGAGCAGCTTGTCCATCGCGGGCTTGGAGGCGTCGTAGAGCTTGCGGGCCTCGGGGTACGTGGTGGCCAGGAAGGGCACGCCGTCCAGCGCGTAGATCGGGTTCTCGTTGGCGTAGTTGGCCAGCAGGATCTCGCCGGCCTGGGCCTGGCCGCTTTGCACGGCGCGCTTGATCTCGGGCGCCTTGAACAGCGACGCGTTCGCATGCACCGTGATCTTCAGCTTGCCGCCGGTGGCCGCGTCCACGTCTTTCGCGAACTGCGTGATGTTCTCGGTGTGGTAGTTGGTCGCGGGGTAGGCATTGGCCAGATCCCATTTGGTCTGGGCGTGAGCGCCGAGAGAGAAGGCCAGGCCCGCGAAGGCAGTGACGACGGCGTGCGCGTAGGGATTTCGCATGGAAACGCTCCAGGAGTGCAAAGAGGGAAAAGGGAGGGAGAGGAAACGAATGAACGAGGCGAAGCCGCGGCGTGCAATCCATGCACGCCGTGGCGCCGACGGCCAAGCCGGCTATTCCTTCTTCTTGGGGGCCAGCTCGAGCGGGCTGGCCGGCAGGTCGGAGCGCCGGGGCTCGGGCTTGTCCGCGACCTTGCAGTCCTGGTCCTTGAAGGGGCCGGCCTCGCGCACCCAGTCGGGGCTGATCGGATGCTGCGCGCAGACGGCCTTGCCGCTGACCTTGTTGCGCATCAGGTAGAAGCTCTCGGTGGGTTGCGCCAGGGCCGCGCCCGACAACGCCAGGCCGACGATGCCGATGAAGAGTTGGTGTTTCATGTCCATGCCTTCTTGTGATGCAACGTTGTCAGGGTGCCGGCGCCGACAGGGTCTTCGCCATCGCGATCACCAGGTTGCGGCCCTGGGCCACGATGGAATCGCGGAAGCCCTCGAAGGTTGCATCCGTGATCTTGCCGTCGCTGCCCGCGCCGAAGCGCGTCATGACCGGCGTGTGGATGTGCCCGGCGGGAATGTTCAGCTTGAAGGTGTCGCGCAGCAGCGTGTTGCGGTACGCGCTCGCATTGGAGAGGTAGTTGCCGCCGCCGCCCCGGCTGGCGCAGTTGTTGTCCAGCGGGCCCAGCGCGTCTTTCTTGCACGGCTGCACGGAGTAGGTGTCGCGCCGCAGCACGTCCCAGCCACCGGGCGTGCCGGTGTCGCGGTTGATGACGCCCTCGCCCGTCTTCGCGTCGATCATGGCCTGGAACGGCAGCGTCGACACCGTGAACTGCGGCGGCGTCTCCTTGGCCCAGGGCCGCGGCAGGAAGCCGAGCCAGCGCTCCGGCGGATAGATGTCGCAGTCGAGCACCGACGGGAACCTGTCGCCGTCCATGCAGGCGGGCCAGACGTTGTCGTTGCCCGGGATGCTGGCCAGGTGGTAGCGGCCGTTGAAGTGCTCCAGGTGGAAGGCACCGCCGCCCTGGCTCATGGAGATGGACGCGTCCACGCGCTTGGGCCCGGGCTTGAACCACGGCCCCAGCGTGTCTTCCTGCATGCCCTGCAGGAAGGGCGGGTAGTTCACGGGCAGGATGAAGGTGCGGATGACGGCCGTGGTGCCGTCGCCCAGCGCCACGGTGTTGCCGTCCAGCGAGAGGATGGTCGCGCCCGAGGGATTGCCGATGCGGATGTTCGGGTTGTCGTGAACGCCCGGCGTGCCCAGCGTGAAGGGATCGAAGCCGCTGACGAGGATGCGCTTGTGGCCCGCGCCTTCCGGAAAGTCGATCGCGTACTGGCCGCGCGACGCGCGCTCGAATTCGTTCTCCAGCGCGGCGCGCTGTGCGTCGTCGAGCGGGAAGTCGGGCTTCCACTGGCGCAGCGCGAACGTCATGGTCAGGCGCGCCCAGTACAGCATGCGGTCGTCGCTCTGCGGCAGGCTGCCCTCGACCTTGCGGCCCTGCACCCGGTCCACCGCGGCCTGCCACAGCTGCTGGCCCTCGGCCTTCAGCAGGGTGACGGCCGCGTCGTAACTCGACGCACCGGCCAGTCCGTCCTTGCACAGCTTGAGTGCGAACGCCGGCCCGAATTTGTCGAAGCCGCTGGCCTGCAGCACCTGCTGCGAGAAGCTCGCCGCATCGCTGGCGCTGAGCTTGTTGGGCAGGCGCTGCTCTTCGTACGAGGCCGCGACGCCGGTGTCCATCGCGCACCTGGCCTGGATCGCCGGCGGCGCGGGTGGTGGGGGATTCGTCGTCGGTGGCGGTGCGGGCGGCGGTGCGTTGGCAGCGGCGATCGCTGCTGCAATGGCCGCGACGGTGGCCGGGTCAGCACCGCCACCTCCGCCGCCACCACCGCATCCCGCCAATACCGCCGCGCAGATGCCCAGCCCCAGTGCATTCCGACGCCAGGAGATGCCGCCCTGCGGGGCGCCTGTGGCGTCCTTCGCTTTGCAGTCGTCCCCCGCAGAGGGGCTTGGATGAAAGTCGCTTGCCATGACGAATCGCTCCCATGAATGTGGTGTGTGCAGACAAGGAAAGCCTCGCGGCCGGTTGCCGTGAGCCTCGGCAATTGGTCAACACCACCATGCATCCAGGTCTCAACCGCTCTATCTTGGTTGAGCTTTGATTGATGTTTTGTTGAACAATTAATCGAATGATGCCCCACCATATTCGTCATGAAATTGGTGCAAACCCGCGAGATGAAGGACGCGCCCACCAACGCTGCACAGCGGCGCCTTGGTGATTCGTGGGGTGCGCGCGAGGGCAAACGAGCACCGCAGGCAGAGCGACGCGCCGCCCCGGACTGCTGAGATAATGACCACCCCGCCACCCCCACCGCCGGATGCGCCATGACCCTGTCCGCCTACCTGCTGTTCCTGCCCGCCTGCTTCGCCATCAACATGGCGTTCGGCCCCAACAACCTGCTGTCGGTCACCAACGGCGCGAAGCACGGCGTGTCGCCGGCCGTGATCGCGGCGAGCGGCCGGCTGGTGGCCGCGGCGGTCATGATCGCCATCGCGGGCCTGGGCATGGGCGCGGTGCTGGTGGCGTCGGAGCTGGCCTTCGACGTCATCAAGTACATCGGTGCCGCGTACCTCGTGTGGATCGGCGTGCGGCTGCTGCGCGCGCCGGCACCGACCGCGCAAGTGCAGGCGCACGAGGCCGCGCCGCCGTCGATGCGCGCGCTGGTGCGCCAGGAGTTCACGGTGGCGGCCGGCAACCCGAAGGCGATCCTGGTGTTCACCGCCTTCTTCCCGCAGTTCGTGGTGCCTGGCGCGTACGCGTCGAGCTACGTGCTGCTGGGCGTGACCTTCCTGGTGTTCGAGCTGGTCGCGATCGCGCTGTATGCGCTGCTCGGCGCGCGCATGCGCCGGCTGGCCAATGGCAGCCGCGCGATGCGCTGGTTCAACCGCGTGAGCGGCAGCATGATGGTCGGCTTCGGGCTGATCCTCGCGTTCACGCGCCGGCCGGCGGGCTGAGCCGCGGCCGCGCGGCGGTCAGCACTCGACGATGTTCACGGCGAGGCCGCCGCGCGAGGTTTCCTTGTACTTGGTCTTCATGTCCGCGCCGGTCTGCATCATGGTCTGGATGACCTTGTCCAGCGACACGAAGTGCGAGCCGTCGCCGCGCAGGGCCATGCGCGCCGCATTGATGGCCTTCACCGCGCCCATCGCGTTGCGCTCGATGCACGGGATCTGAACCAGCCCGCTGACCGGGTCGCAGGTCATGCCCAGGTTGTGCTCCATGCCGATCTCGGCGGCGTTCTCGACCTGGCCGGGCGTGCCGCCCATCACCGCGGCGAGCGCGCCCGCCGCCATCGAGCAGGCCACGCCGACCTCGCCCTGGCAGCCGACCTCGGCGCCCGAGAGCGAGCCGTTCTTCTTGTAGAGGATGCCGATGGCCGCCGCGGTGAGCAGGAACTCGACCACGGCCTCGTCGCCCGCGCCGGGAAAGAAGCGCTGGTGGTAATGCAGCACTGCCGGGATCACGCCCGCCGCGCCGTTGGTGGGAGCGGTGACCACGCGCCCGCCGGCCGCGTTCTCTTCGTTGACGGCCATGGCGTACAGGTTGACCCAGTCCATCGCCGCGAGCGGGTCGGGCGCGGCCTGCGCCGTGCCGCTGCCCTGCAGCTGACCGAACAGGTCGGCCGCGCGCCGCCGCACCTGCATGCGCCCGGGCAAGGTGCCGGTGCTCGCGCAGCCGCGGCGCACGGCGCCGGCCATGGCGTCCCACACCTGCAGCAATTCCGAGCGCACCTCGGCCTGCGGTCGCCACTGCGTTTCGTTGGCCATCATCAGCGCGGCGATCGACAGGCCCTGCGCGCGGCATTGCGCCAGCAGTTCCGCGCCGGTGTCGAAGGCGAAGGGCAAAGCGGCCGGTGCCGGACGCTGCACGCCGGCTTCGTTGCGCACGCTCTCGCCCTGCGCATCGACGACGAAGCCGCCGCCCACTGAAAAGTAATCCGCCTCAGCCAAGGTCTGGCCCTGCGCGTCGAGCGCGATGAAGCGCAGGCCGTTCGGGTGCCTGGGCAGGCTCTTGCGCAGGAAAAGCAGGTGCTCCTTCTCGTCGAACGCCACGGCGTGCGTGTCGAGCAGGTGCAGCCGCCGCTCGCGCCGGATGGCCGCGATGGCGGGCTCGATGGTGTCGGGATCGATCCGGTCCGGCCGGTGGCCTGCGAGCCCGAGCAGCACGGCGCGGTCGGTGCCGTGGCCGCGGCCGGTGGCGCTCAGCGAGCCGTACAGCTGCGTCACCAGCGCGGCCACCTGCGGCAGCAGGCCTTGCGCTTGCAGCAGGCAGGCGAACTGCCGCGCCGCGATCATCGGCCCGACCGTGTGCGAGCTCGAGGGGCCGATGCCGATCTTGAACAGATCGAAGGCGCTGACCGGCGTCGAAGGCGCCTTCGCCGTGCTCGTCACCGCGCCTTCACCGCCAGGTTCCACAGCGCCACGAGCTGCTCGTACTCCGCCGAGGCCGCCTCCTGGTCGAGCGGGAAGACCTTGATGGCGCTCAGGTCGGGCAGCGAGGTGAGCTTGGACACCGCGATGTCGCTGCGCACCGGACGGCGGAAGTTCTTCACCAGCAGTTCCTGCTGCGTTTCCTTGCTCAGCAGGCCGTTGTAGAGCGCGACGGCGGCGTCCATGTTCTTCGCGCCCTTCACGATGAACATGCCTTCGGGCGCCAGGTAGCTGCCCTCGGTCGGGTACACCAGCTTGATCTCCTTCTGGCCGCCCGCCACGTACTCCTGCGCCGCGTACTCGATGGTCAGGCCTACCGGGTACTCGCCGGCGGCCACGCCCTTGTAGGTGCTGCCCGACGAGGCGGTGACGACCGCGTTGGCCGCCAGCTTGCCCAGGCCGTCGCGGCCGAACTGCTTGAGCAGGCCGTACACCAGCATGTAGGCGGTGGCGCTCTTGCTCGGGTCGGTGATGGCGAACTTGCCCTTCCACTCGGGGCGCATCAGGTCCGACCAGGTCTTGGGCGCGGGCATGCCCTTGAGCTGGCGCTCGTTGACCATCATCACCATCACGTGCACGTTGGTGCCGACCCACAGGTCGTTCGGGCCGCGGAAGGCCGCAGGCACGGCCGCGAGGTCGGGCGACTTGTAGGGCGCCATCTGGTCCTTGTAGGCGCCCAGCGTGCCGAAGCCGCCGCTCCACAGCACGTCGCCGCGCGGGTTCTTGGCCTCGGCCTGGATGCGCTTCATCAGCGTGCCGGTGCCGCCCGTGACCTGCTGCACCGTGAGCCCGGGCGCCTTCTTCTTGACCACGGCCAGCGCGGTCTCGACGGTCTCGGTGTTGTTGGACGAATAGAGCACCACCGTCTGCGCACCCGCGACGCCCGCCGTGAGAGCCAGGGTCGCGAACGCGCATTTCGCCAGGGACTTGAAGGACATGAAAACCTCGCAGGTTGAAGTGAATGGGTGGGTCATTTGCTGGAGAAGAGGTTGATGCGGAACACCTTGATCGCCACCACGATGGGCAGCAGGATCACGCTGACCAGCGCCGCGCCGTAGGCCGAGGCCAGGCCCAGGCGGCCGCCGTCGACCTGGCGGAAGATGGCGATGGGCATGGTCTCCAGGCCGCCCGTGTAGACCACGATGGAGGCCGACAGCTCCGAGATCGTGGTCACCCACATCAGGATGGCGGCCGAGATGATCGAGGCCTTCATGGCCGGCAGCAGCACCTTGAAGAAGGTCTTCAGCGGCGACACGCCCAGGCTGATCGAGGCCTCCTCGATGGAGTCCGAGATGTTGAACAGCGTCGACGACGCGTTGCGCACCGCGAAGGGCAGGCGGCGCACCGTGTAGCACAGCACCATGATCCCCGAGGTGCCCGCCAGCACCAGCCAGCCGGTGTTGAAGGTCTGCACCAGCGCAATGCCCAGCACCGTGCCCGAGATGGTCAGCGGCAGCACCACGATGTAGTCCAGCAGCTGGGTGAAGGGGTTGCGCTTCTTGATCGTCAGGTAGCTCACAAGCACCGCGAAGGCCACGCCCACCACGGTGGCCATCGAGGCGAACTTCAGCGAGTTGATGATCGGCTCGGGCGCACCGCGCAGCGCGCGCTCCAGGCTGGACAGCGACCACTGGCCCCAGCGCATCACCGGCCCGCTGGTCTCGGTGAAGGCGCCCACGAAGACGATGAGCAGCGGCAGCATCGACAGCACGATGATCACGCCCACGCTGAGCGTGTAGAACACCGCCGCGCCCGAGCGCACGCGCACCACGGCGGGCGCGCGGCCCTGCGTCATCGTGTAGATCTTGCGTTCGACCACGCGCTTCTGGAAGAACAGCACGATGGCCACGATGCCGATGGACACCACCGACATCGCGCTTTGCAGCGTGGGGCTTCCGCCCATCTCGCCGACGAAGGCGTTGTACGTCATGACCGACAGCAGCGGCACGCTGCTGCCCAGCACCACCGACAGCGCGAAGTTGCCCACCACCAGCGTGAACACCACCAGCGCATTGACCAGCACCGCCGGCAGGATCACCGGCACCAGCACGCGCAGCTTGGTCACCAGCGGCGAGGTGCCCAGGCTCAGGCCGGCCTCTTCGAGCTGGCCGTCGAAGCCGCGCAGCGCGGCCAGCACGCCCAGGTAGATGTAGGTGTAGTAGACCAGGGTCATGGAGAACACCATGCCGGTCCAGCCGTAGAAGGTCGGCAGCGTGATGCCCGCGCCCGCGAGCAGGTTGGTCACCAGCCCGTTGTTGCCCAGCAGCAGCAGCCACGACTGGCCCACGATGATCTCGGGGATCACGATGGTCATGATCGGCAGCACCGCCACCAGGTTCTTCAGCGGGAAGTCGTAGCGCGCCACCATGTACGCGAAGGGCACGCCCACGGCCACGGTGCAGGCCGTGACCGACACGCCGAGCACCAGCGTGTTGCGGAACGCGAGCAGGTATTCGCTGTCCTGCAGCAAGGTGATGAAGCCGGACAGCGAGAACGCGCCCGACTCGTCGCGCACGCTGTTCACGAACAGCGTGCCCAGCGGATAGAACACGAAGAACAGCAGCAGCACGAGGCTGAGCAGGGTCAGGAAACCCCAGGGCCACCAGTTGATTTTCATGGCGTGCGTGTCCGTTCAGGCGGCGACGACGCGGCTGTCGGCCGGCACCAGCACCTGCACCGCATCGCCGGCCTGGAAGTCGGCCACCATGTTGCCGGCGTGCAGCTCGACGCGGATCTCCGACTGGTCGTGCAGCCGGATGCGGTAGGCGGTCTTGAAGCCCAGGTACTGGCGGCGCAGCACCTCGCCCGCGATGGCGTTGGGCACGTGGGGCGCGGGCGCCATGAGCGACAGCGCCTCGGGGCGCGCGATGAGGATGCCCTGCGCGCCCAGCGCGGCGCCGCCCTGCTTGCCGTCGAGTTGCTGGCCGCACAGCTGGTAGCGCACGTGCGACGCGGCCCCGCCGGCGGACTCGGCCGGCACGGGAATCACGTTGGCCGAACCGATGAAGTCCGCCACATAGGCGTTCACCGGCGTGCCGTACAGCTCTTCGGGCGTGCCCAGCTGCGCGATGCTGCCGCGGTCCATGATGGCGATGCGGTCGGACATGGCCAGCGCCTCTTCCTGGTCGTGCGTGACGAACACGGTGGTGATGCCGGCCTCGCGCACGAGGTCCAGGATCACGTCGCGCATCTGCAGGCGCATCTTGGCGTCGAGGTTGGACAGCGGCTCGTCCATCAGCAGCACGCGCGGGCGGATCACCAGCGCGCGTGCCAGCGCCACGCGCTGGCGCTGGCCGCCGCTCATCTGCGCGGGGTAGCGGTCGGCCAGTGCCAGCAGGCTCACCTTGTCCAGCGCCTCGTTGACGCGCCGGGCGATCTCGGCCTTGGGCACCTTGCGCGCACGCAGGCCGTAGGCCACGTTGTCGAAGGCCGTCTTGTCGGGGAACAGCGCGTAGTCCTGGAACACCATGCCGATGTCGCGGTGGTGGGTGGACACGCGCGTCACGTCGTCCTTGTCGAAAAGAATGCGGCCGCCGTCGGGTTCGTTGAAGCCCGCGATGCAGCGCAGCAGGGTCGTCTTGCCGCAGCCGCTGGGGCCCAGCAGGGTGTAGAAGGCGCCATCGGGCACATGCAGCGACAGGTTCTGCAGCACCGTCTGGTTGGCGAACTGCTTCACGACGTTGTCGATGGTGATGGAAGCCATGTCTCTTGTTCAGGGTGGAAGGAAGCGCGATGCTAGGTGCGCCCCCTGCACGCCACCAGCCGTATTTTTTAAGGCGGCCGGTTAGTTTTTCTGCAGGCTTCCCGGTCTACGATGCGCGCCGGCCTCCGACCCCGGGCGGCACGCAACCGAACACGAAAAGAACATGAGGAAGACAAGCCCGCTCGCCAAGGTACGCATGTGGTGACCCGACGCCTCCCCCCTTTGAAGGCGCTGCGCGCTTTCGAAGCGGCGGCGCGCCATGCCAACTTCACCGCGGCCGCCGACGAACTCAGCATCACGCACAGCGCCGTCAGCCAGCAGATCCGCCTGCTGGAGGACTACCTGGGCCAGCCGCTGTTCGCGCGCGAGGCCCGCGGCGCGACGCTGCTGCCCCATGCGCGCGACTACTTCGCCGAGGTGCAGGCCAGCCTGGACCGCATCGCCAGCGCCACGGCCGCGCTGAAGTCGCCGCACCAGCGCGCCAGCCTGCGCGTGTGCACCACACCTTCGTTGGCGATGAAGTGGCTCATCCCGCGGCTGGCCGGCTTCCAGGCCCTGGCGCCGCAGACCGACGTACAACTGTCGACCCTGGGCCGGCAGTTCTTCGACCAGGCCGAGGCCGGCAGCGACGTGCTGATCCGCCGCATTCCCATGCAGCGCCCCGACCACACCTGCGTGCGCTGCCTGGACGACCACCTCGTGGCCGTGGCATCGCCGCGCTTCATCGAGCGCCACCGCATCGCCAGCATGGCCGACTGCCTGGGTCACCCGCTGCTGCAGGCCGCCGGCGAAGTGGAGAACTGGCCGCGCTGGTTCGAGCTGGCCGGCGTGCGCGTGCCGCCCCAGCTGCCCGGCCCCGTGTTCGACCACCAGTTTCTTTGCATGCAGGCCGCCATGAACGACCTGGGGCTCGCGCTGGCGCCCTGGTGCCTGCTCGAGGAAGACATCCGCGCCGACCGGCTGCGCCTGGTGTTTCCCGAACCGCGCCTGCCGGCTTCGGGCGTCTACGCGCTGTACCGCACCGAAGGGCCGGTGGCCGCGCTGGCACGGCAGTTCGTCGACTGGCTCGGCACGCAGCACTGGAACGCGGGAAGCCTCACCCCATGACCACCACGCTCACTCTTCCTTCCCTGCGGCTGTCGGACTTCAGGCTGATCGCCTTCGACATGGACTCGACGCTGATCGACATCGAGACGGTCGACGAGATCGCCGACATCGCGGGCTGCGGCCCCGAGGTCGCGGCCATCACCGAGGCCACGATGCGCGGCGAGATCACCGACTACAAGGACAGCCTGCGCCGGCGCGTGGCCCTGCTGCGCGGCGTGCCGCTGTCGGCGCTGCAGGCCGTGTACGACCAGCGCCTGCACCTGAGCCCCGGCGCCGAGACGCTGATCGCCGCGTGCAAGCAGGCCGGCCTGCGCGTCGTGCTGCTGAGCGGCGGCTTCACCTTCTTCACCGACCGCCTGCGCGAGCGGCTGCAGCTGGACGACACGCGCTCCAACGTGCTGGAGATCGAAAACGATCGGCTCACGGGACGCATGCTGCCTCAGCCCTGGGGCGACATCTGCGACGGCGAGGCCAAGAAGGACAAGCTGCTCGAATGCTGCCGCGCGATGGGCATCCCGCCGGCCCGGGCCATCGCCGTGGGCGACGGCGCGAACGACCTGCCGATGATGCGCGTGGCGGGGCTGTCGGTGGCCTACCACGCGAAGCCCCTGGTGCGCGAGGCCGCCATGCTGTCGATCGACGAGGGCGGGCTCGACCGGCTGCTCGACCTGCTCAAGCCTTGAGGTATTCGGCCTTCGTGCCGAGCCAGCGGTCGATGTGGCGCTGCGCCAGCTCGGGGTGCTTCTGCAGCATCACCGGCGCGAGCTCGCGCGCCCAATCGAGCAGCAGCGTGTCGGTCGCGAGGTCGGCAAAGCGCAGCAGCGGCGCGCCCGACTGGCGCGCGCCGAGGAACTCGCCGGGGCCACGGATCTCGAGATCGCGCCGCGCGATCTCGAAACCGTCGCCGGTCTCGGCCATGGCCTTGAGCCGCGCGCGCGCCGCCTCGCCCACGCGCCCGCTGTCGCCCGGCGCATAGAGCAGCACGCAGGCCGAGGCCGCCGCGCCGCGCCCCACGCGCCCGCGCAGCTGGTGCAGCTGCGAGAGGCCGAAGCGCTCGGCGTGCTCGATCACCATCAGCGAGGCGTTGGGCACGTCCACGCCCACTTCGATCACCGTGGTGCTCACGAGCACCTGGATCTCGTTCGCGGTGAAGGCGGCCATGACCGCCTGCTTCTCGGCCGTGGGCATGCGCGAATGCAGCAGGCCGACCTGGATGTGGTCGCCCAGCGTGCCGGCGAGTTCGTCGCGCGTCTCGGTGGCGTTGCGCAGGTCGACCGCTTCGCTCTCCTCGATCAGCGGGCAGACCCAGTAGACCTGTCGGCCTTGTGAAATCTGCGCCTGGATGCGGTCGATGACCTCGTCGCGCCGGTGGTCGGCCACCAGCTTGGTGACGATGGGCGTGCGGCCCGGCGGCAGCTCGTCGAGCGTGGAGACGTCGAGGTCGGCGTAGTAGCTCATCGCGAGCGTGCGGGGAATCGGCGTGGCGCTCATCATCAGCAGGTGCGGTTCGAGGTCGCCGCCCGCCTTGCCGCGCAAGGCAAGACGCTGCGCGACGCCGAAGCGATGCTGCTCGTCGATGATGGCCAGCGCCAGGTTCTTGAAGCGCACCTTCTCCGAGATGACCGCGTGCGTGCCGATGACCAGCGCGGCCTCGCCGCTCTCGACGGCGGCCGACATCTCGTCGCGTTCCTTCTTCTTCTGGCTGCCTGTGAGCCAGGCCACGCGCAGGCCGCGCTCGGCCAGCAGCGGGTCGAGCCAGCCGACCAGCTTGCCGAAGTGCTGGGCCGCGAGGATTTCGGTGGGCGCCATCAGCGCGCACTGGAAGCCCGCGTCGATGCAGCGCGCCGCGGCCAGCGCCGCGACCACGGTCTTGCCCGAGCCCACGTCGCCCTGCAGCAGGCGGTGCATCGGGATCTGACGGTGCAGGTCGGCCGTGATCTCCTCGCCCACGCGCTGCTGCGCGCCGGTGAGGCCGAAGGGCAGCACGGCGAGCAACTGCGCATGCAGCGAACTCGCCGCCGCGTCGGTGGACGCAGGCAGCACCGGCGCACGCTGCGCCGCACGCTCCAGCCGTGCCTGCAGCTGCGAGAGCTGCTGCGCCAGCAGCTCCTCGGCCTTGATGCGCTGCCACGCCGGGTGGCTGTGGTCTTCGAGCGCGGCGATCGACACGTCGGGCGTCGGGTAGTGCAGGAAGCTCAGCGCGCTGCGCAGGTCCCACGCGCCGCGCAGGCCGATCTGCACCGGAATCGTCTCGTCGAGCAGCGCACGCGCCAGGCCCGAGCGCACCTCGCGCCGCAGCACCGGCTGCGCGAGCCCGGCCACGGTCGAGTACACCGGCGTGAGCGCGTTGGGCAGCGCCGTGCCGGCCGCCTTGACGGTCGGGTGCATGATCTGCCGCCCCACGAAACCGCCGCGCATCTCGCCGCGCACGCGCACCTTGGCGCCCACCGCCAACTGCTTCTGCTGCGACGGATAGAAGTTGAAGAAGCGCAGCTGGCAGGTGTCGCTGCCGTCGTCGAGGGTGGCGATGAGCTGGCGGCGCGGGCGGTACACCACCTCGCACTCGGTGACCACGCCCTCGACCTGCGCCATGTCGCCGTCGCGCGTGTCGGCCAGGCGCACGATGCGCGTTTCGTCCTCGTAGCGCATCGGCAGGTAGAGCGCGAAGTCGATGTCGCGCACGAGGCCGAGCTTGCGCAGCGCGCGCTGCACGAGGCTCAGGCCGGTGCCGGGCGGTTGCGCCGGTGCGGCGGGGGGAGTCGGTTCTTTCTTGGCGGGCACGGACAAGGCTTCTAGCGTGGACGGCAAAGGTCCGTCAAGGCGCTGCGGGCATCGGGGAACATGAACTGGAAGCCGCTGCGCAGCAGCTGCGCCGGCACCACGCGCTGGCCTTCGAGCAACAGGTCGACCTGCTCGCCGAGCAGCAGCTTCACGGGCGCGGCGGGCGTGGGCATCCAGCAGGGGCGGTGCAGCACGCCGGCGGCGACGCGGGTGAAGGCCTCCTGGCTCACTGCACCCGGTGCGGCGACGTTGAAGGCCTGCGCGGCGACAGGGTCGGTGGCGGACTCCGTCACCGTCCACACATGCGCGATGGCGCGGATCAGGTCGTGCACATGCACCCACGACAGCCACTGCCGCCCGCTGCCCAGGCGCCCGCCCATGCCCAGCTGCACCGGCATCAGCAGCTGCGGCAGCGAGCCCTGGTGGCCCAGCACGAAGCCGAAGCGCAGGCAGGCCACGCGAACGCCGTGCGCCACGGCCGCGTGCGCGGCCTGCTCCCAGCGCTGGCACAGCGTCGACATGAAGATGCTCTGCGGCGGCGCGTCTTCGGCGAGCTCGGTGGCGTCGCCCTGCGGCTGCACGCCGTAGTAGCCGATGGCCGAGCCCGAGAGCAGCAGCCACGGCTTGCGCGGGCGTGTGCCCATCCATGCGACGAGCTGTTGCGTCAGGCCTTCGCGGCTTTGCAGCAGCTGCCGCTGGCGCCGCGCGCTCCAGCGCTGGCCGAGGATGCGTGCGCCCGCGAGGTTGACGACCACGTCGATGGCGTCCGCGGCGGGAATCTGGTCGAGCGACTGCACGCAGCGCACCGCGCCGCCGAAGCCCCAGGCGGCGCCGCGCGCGTCGCGCGTCCACACCGTCACCGCATGGCCGTCGGCCAGCAGGTGGCGCACGAGGATCTGGCCGATGAAGCCGGTGCCGCCTGTCACCAGCACCTGCTGCGGCTTCGTGCCGAAGCGCACTGGGGCCTCGACAGCGCGCACCTGCGCCTGCTTCTGCTGCTTGAACAGGGCGCGCGCCGCGAAGCCGTCGCGCAGGCCCGAGATGCCCACGCCCACGCCGCACAACGCCAGGAAGGCGCTGAGCCAGCCGTGCGGCTGCCACACCATCGCCGTCGGTTGCGCTGCCCAGCCGACCGCGCTCATCGCCAGCAGCGCGATGAACGCGCCGGCGTTGATGGCCAGCACCGTGTGCGTCACACGCTCGGTGGGCGGCAGCAGGCGGCTGCCGTCTTCGACCACGAAGTCCCACAGCGTGAGCACGATCTCGACGCCGAACACCACGAGCAGCACCCACGCCCACGCGCCGTGCCAGGCCCACGCCGACAGCCCGAGGAACAGCGCGCAGTAGATCGACGAGCGCGTGGCATGGATCGCCAATTCGCGCCCCGCCGTGCCGCGGCGCGGCAGCGCCTCGGTGCCTTCGTGGTGGTAGAGCGTGTCGAAGGCGCCCAGCGCGCCTTGCGCCGCCATGAGCTGCAGGGCCAGCAGGTGCGTGTCGATCATGCGGACACCGCCTGCGGCTCCGGCACTTCCTCGAACACGCCGACCTGCGTGAAGGTGGTGCCCATGAGGCAGTGGCGGATTTCGATGCGGATGTTGAAGCGCTCGGGCGTCTCGTTGTGGTGCCAGAGGAAGGTCTTGCCCGGCGTGAACAGGCCCGGCAGCGGAATGCGCCAGCCGAACACCTCCCAGAAATAGCCGTCGCTCTGGAAATGCAGGCTGCCGTTGGGCTCCACGCTCAGCACCAGCTTCATGCCCAGCCCCATGCCCACGTACTCCAGCACCTCGCCGCGCTCGCTCTCGCGCATGAAGCTGGTGAACTGGATCGGTTGGCGCCCGTGCAGGCGGTAGATGCGCTGCTTGTAGATGGCCGGGTCGTCGGGCCGGGCGTAGACCTGAATCTCGACAGGGAAGTGGCTGTCGCTGTAGGGGATCAGCGCGCCCTGGATCATCGGCTGCGTGAGGTGCCCCAAGAGCTTGCCGAAGCGCGAGCAGCGCAGCTCGCTGAGCGCGCCCAGGTAGTGCAGCGCCTTGCCCGGCAGGGGGTTCTTGTCGAAGCGCCGGCGGATGTCGGGGTGCAGGCCCATCCAGGCGCCGCCCAGGATCTTCTTGAAGAGCTCGCCTTCGGAAGGAGGGGCGGGGGCTGGCGTGACACGCGCGACGGAAGAATCGACCATGCGTCGATTCTGCCTCGGCAACCCCCGGCGGCGCCCGTGATTCCGGGCCATGGGACAATCGCCGCTCTCCGCCTTTTTCCCTTCCCATGCCTCCTTGGCACGGGCCCGTCCGGCCCTCAAGCACCATGCGCGCCTTCACGCTTTCCGATTTCGATTTCCATCTGCCGCCCGAGCTGGTGGCACAACACCCGGCCACCGAACGCACCGCCTCCCGTCTGCTCGACGGCACAGGCCCCGCCCCGGCCGACCGCATCTTCAAGGAACTGCCTTCGCTGCTGCGCGCGGGCGACCTGCTGGTCTTCAACGACACGCGCGTGGTCAAGGCACGCCTGTTCGGCGAGAAGCCGACCGGCGGCAAGCTCGAGCTGCTGGTCGAGCGCGTGCTGCAGGGCCACGAGGTGGTCGCGCACATGAAGGTCAGCAAGAAGCCGCCCGTGGGCACCACGCTCGAGATGGTGGGCGGCTTCCGCGCCACGCTGCTGGGCCGCTGGCCCGAGGAAGACGGCGCACTGTTCCGCTTCGGCTTCGAGAGCGACGCCGGCGAAGACCCGTACGCGCTGATGCAGCGCTGCGGCCACGTGCCGCTGCCGCCCTACATCACGCACACCGACTCGGCCGACGACGAGAGCCGCTACCAGACCGTGTTCGCGCGCGTGCCCGGCGCCGTGGCCGCGCCCACGGCCGCATTGCATTTCGACGAAGGCCTGCTGGCCGAGCTCGAAGCGCGCGGCGTGCAGCGCGCCAACGTCACGCTGCACGTGGGCGCCGGCACCTTCCAGCCGGTGAAGACCGAGAACATCGCCGAACACACGATGCACGCCGAGCGCTACGAAGTGCCCGAGGCCACGCAGCGTGCCATTGCCGAATGCAAGGCCCGCGGCGGGCGCGTGGTCGCCGTGGGCACGACCACCGTGCGCACGCTCGAGTCGTGGGCAAAAAGCGGCGAGGCCACGGGCGACACGCGCATCTTCATCACGCCGGGCTTCGCCTTCGAACACGTCGACGTGCTGGTGACCAACTTCCATTTGCCCAAGAGCACGCTGATGATGCTGGTCTCGGCCTTTGCCGGGTATGAGCGCGTGATGGCGCTGTACGCCCACGCCATCGCCAACGGCTACCGCTTCTTCAGCTACGGCGACGCCATGCTGCTCGCACGCACCCAGGACTGAACGACATCATGCTGAACTTCGAACTCCTCAAGACCGACCCCGACAGCCACGCGCGCCGCGCCACGCTCACGCTCAACCACGGCAAGGTCCAGACGCCGATCTTCATGCCCGTGGGCACCTACGGCACCGTCAAGGGCGTGATGCCGCGCAGCCTCGAAGAGATGGGCGCGCAGATCATCCTGGGCAACACCTTCCACCTGTGGATGCGCCCGGGCCTGGACGTCATGGCGAGCTTCGGCGGCCTGCACCAGTTCGAGAAATGGGACAAGCCCATCCTCACCGACTCGGGCGGCTTCCAGGTGTGGTCGCTGGGCGCGATGCGCAAGATCAGCGAAGAGGGCGTGAAGTTCGCGTCGCCCGTCAACGGCGACAAGCTGTTCCTCACGCCCGAGGTCTCGATGCAGATCCAGACCATCCTGAACAGCGACATCGTGATGCAGTTCGACGAGTGCACGCCCTACGACACCAAGGGCCACATCACGACCGAGGCCGAGGCGCGCGTCTCGATGGAACTGAGCCTGCGCTGGGCCAAGCGCTGCCAGGCCGAGTTCACGCGCCTGCAGAACCCGAACGCGCTGTTCGGCATCGTGCAGGGCGGCATGTTCGAGAACCTGCGCGAAGAATCGCTGGCGGCGCTGGTCGACATGGACTTCCCCGGCTACGCCATCGGCGGCGTGAGCGTGGGCGAGCCCAAGGAAGAGATGCTGCACATCATGGGCCACACGCCGCACCGGCTGCCGGCGAACAAGCCGCGCTACCTGATGGGCGTGGGCACGCCCGAAGACCTGGTGCAGGGCGTGGCCGACGGCGTGGACATGTTCGACTGCGTGATGCCCACGCGCAATGCGCGCAACGGCACGATGTTCACGCGCTTCGGCGACCTGAAGATGCGCAACGCGCGCCACAAGAGCGACCCGCAGCCGGTCGACCCCAGCTGCACCTGCCACGCCTGCGCCGGCACCTCGGGCGTGAGCTGGAACGATGGCGGGCGCGAAGGCTTCAGCCGCGCCTACCTGCACCACCTGGACCGCTGCGGCGAAATGCTCGGCCCGATGCTGTGCACGATCCACAACCTGCACTACTACCTGAACCTGATGACGGAGATCCGCGCGGCGCTCGACGCGGGCACCTTCACGGCGTTCCGCGCGCAGTTCAAGGCGGACCGCGCACGCGGTGTCTAGGACTTTGCGGCGCCCGGCGGCCTGATGGCCAGGGGCGTCGCGTAGGGTTCGATGCGCAGCAGCTCGTTCCTGAAGACCACGACCTGCCTGAGCGGCGCCTGCACCAGGGCCCCGCTCGCGTCCTTGTGCGAGGCGTACTGCCAGAGCGTGAGCTGACCCTTCTCGGCCAGCATGGCGGCAAGCCGCTGCACGGGCGGCGTCGCGCCGGCGCCCAGCTGGGCCGCCTCGATGCCCACCACGATGTCGTCGCGCGGTGAGACCACCTTGAAGAGCAGCACGGGCGCTGGTGCCTGCGCCTGTGCGCGGACGTGCCGCGCCGCGAAGGCGGCCGGAAGCAGCGCGAGGCAGAGGACGAAGCGGCGGTTGAAGGAGCTCATGGGTCGAAGCGTATGCCTGCCACGGCGCCCTGCCCACAGGCCGGAAGCCATACGCCGGGTGGAGGCCCGGCCGGCACCAGGGACGCCGTCATCCGGTACGCTTGCCCTGTCTTCACTGCGGTTGTCCTCACCCTCATGACCAACGCCTCCCCACCCACGGCCTATACCGCCCGCTATCCCTCGCTGGCCGGCCGCACCGTGTTCATCTCGGGCGGCGCCAGCGGCATCGGCGAATCGCTGGTGCGGGCCTTTCATGCGCAGGGCGCGAAGGTCGGCTTCTGCGACCTCGACACGGCCGCCGGCGATGCGCTCGCCGCGCAGCTGCAGGGCGCTCACCCCGCGCTGTTCGTGCCCTGCGACGTGACCGACACGGCCGCCCTCGCCGCCGCCATCGACACAGTGCGCCAACGCTTCGGGCCGGTGTCGGTGCTGCTGAACAACGCGGCCAACGACCGGCGCCACGAGATGGCCGACGTGACCAGCGACGACTTCGACCGCCTCGTGGCCGTCAACATCAAGCACCAGTTCTTTGCCGCGCAGGCCGTGGCCGACGACATGCGCACGCTGGGCGGCGGCTCGATCGTCAACTTCGGCTCGATCAGCTGGCTCATGAAGGGCCGCGGCTACCCGGTCTACCAGGCCTGCAAGGCGGGCGTGAACGGCCTCACGCGCTCGCTGGCGCGCGACCTGGGCAAGCAGAACATCCGGGTCAACACGATCATGCCGGGCTGGGTGATGACCGAGCGGCAGATCAAGCTGTGGGTGAAGCCCGAGTCGGGCGCCGAGATCGATGCGGCGCAATGCCTGCCGGGCCGCGTGATGGCGGAAGACATTGCCGCGATGGCGCTGTTCCTGGCGGCCGACGATTCGCGCATGTGCACCGCGCAGGACTACGTGGTGGACGCAGGCTGGACCTGAAGCGCTTCAACGGTCGCCCCAAAGAAAAAGCCCGGCATGCCGGGCTTTTTGCTGCGTGGGTGGCGGGACGATCAGTCGCGCAGTTCGGCCGGCAGCGTGCCGCCATTGGCGGCGATGCGGCTCATCACCTGCTTGTGCAGGCCGATGTTCCATTCGGCCGAACCCGGTTCGCCGTTGCTGTAGAGGATTTCGCTGGCCAGTTCCTTGCGCGCGGCGAGGCTGCTGTCCAGGCCCAGCAACTTGAGCAGGTCGACGATCGAGGTGCGCCAGTTCAGGCCGGCGGCACCTGGCATCGCGTCCAGGACGGCGGGCACGTCGCCCAGCGGGATCGCGGGCGGCGGTGCGGCAACGGCCGGCGCGCCGGGTGCAGCCGCCGGCGGTGCGGCGACGACTTCAGCGGCGTTGGCCGACGGGAAAATCTTGGAAAAAATCTTGCCGAAAATGCTCATGGGTGTGCTCCGTCAATGTGAATGGGAAAACCCGCGGCACGGCGTTGCGTGACGCAGCCCGGGGTTGTAGCACGACCGTGCGGCGCTTTCGCTACGTGGCCGGCTGAACCGGCGCGCCCGGCGTGACCGATTGCGCAGTGCCGGTCACAGGTGTATGCGCAGCGGCCGAGGTTCCGCAGGCATGGCAGAACTTGGAGAACGCGCTCTTGCGCGTGCTGCAGTGGCCGCAGTGGTCGAACAGGCCGATGCCGCAGTGCGGGCAGAAGTCGATCTCGTTGTTCTTCAGGTCGACCGGTCGCTCGCAGCCGGGGCACACGCTCTTGGCCAGGCGGGCCAGCGCGACGTCGTAGCTCAGTTCTTCGCGGCGCACCTGGTCGGGCTGCTGCTCGGCGAGCTTCTGGCGCGCCAGGTAGCGGTTGAGCGCCACGATGGCGTAGCGCCCCACCAGCACCGTGAGCACGATGCCCACCACGTAGCGCACGTAGCCGCCGTAGCTCGGCAGGTAGGGCACCAGCTCGACGAAAAAGGCAAACAGGGCGAAGAAGATGAAGCCCCACACGAAGGGCCAGTAGGTGCTCTTGCGCTTCGTCACGAACAGCCAGCCGGCCACCAGCAGCAGCGGCAGGGTCAGCGCGAGCCGGTAGCCGAACACGCGCAGTTCGACGCGGCGGTACTCGGCGTCCAGGCGCTGTTGCGCGTCGTGCTCCAGCATGCCCAATGCCGCGCGCGCACGCTGCTCGGCCTGGCGCGCGTCGAGCGCGATCTGGCGCTGCGCGTCGGCCTTGCGCTGCGCCGCGTCTTCCTTCTGCTTGAAGGCGTCGAGCGCCTTGGTGCGCGCGATGAGCTCAGTGTCCTGGTCGGGCTGCGCGGTGGCGCGGCGCGTGGCGATCCAGTTGCCGAAGGTCTCGCGCGCGTTGGCGCTGGCCTGCTGCGCCGTGTTGAGCTGCAGCTGCGCCTGGTCGAGGTCGCGCGCGGCCTGCAGCTCGGCGGCCTCCGAGGCCTTGATGGTGGCGCGCAGCGGTTCGGCCGCGGGCTTGTCGATGAAGTCGTCGAGCACGCGCACGCGCTCGACCTGCGGCAGGTCGCCCACGATCGTGCTGCCCAGCCCGATCAGGAAGCTCGCGAACACGAACGCCACCAGCCACAGGCCGCGGCGGAACCACTTCTCGGACAGGCGCAGGGATTTGCTCATGGTCTTTCCTTCTTTCTTTTCTTCGTTGCGTCGCTTCGCTCAGAAGGTGTGAATGAATCCGGCGTGGCCGAGCAGCCCGCCCAGGCGCGTCCCCTCAAGGCGCAAAGCGCAGCCATAGCTCGGGCTATGGCGAGCATTTGCAACGCAGAGGGGGCGTGTCTGGGCGGGATGAGCGGACATGGCGGGTTCGTTCACACCTTCTCAGAGCTTGAGTGTGACCGGCGCCGCGCCCAGGCCCGCGCGCGGCAGCCAGGCGAACACCGAGTCGACGGTCACGGTCTCGATGCGGTCCGAGAACCGCTTCTCGTTCGGATGATCGTCGAAAGCGATGTTGGCCGAGCCCACGCGCCCGCCCAGACGGGTCAGCGGGCCGAGGTTCAGCGTGGTGGGCTCGTAGCCCTTGAACTGCAGCCAGGCCTGCGCCTGCGCGCGAGTGCCGATGGTGGCGGGTTCCATCGCGGCGGCCAGGGTCTCGAGGGCCCACTGGTTCGACTGCTGGTACTTCTGGCCCCAGGCGTAGCTCACGATGCTGTAGGGCGCCACGTTCAGGCGCACGAGGCGCGCATCGGGCTCGCGCAGCGCGGCCATCAGCTGCGCCTGCACCGCGGGCGTGGGCACGGACCAGGCGGCCTCGTAGCGCCACAGGTCGTCGAGGAAGAACTCGCCCAGCCCCTGGCGGTAGACCGCGGCCACCGCCGTGCCGCAGTGGTTGAGCTTGTGCACCACGCGCCACGGGCCCTCGTCGGTCTTGTAGGCGATGCCCAGGTGCGAATAGCGCAGGCCGTACTTGCCCAGGTCCTGCCCGGCGCGCGCCAGGATGACCACGCGCGCACCGCTCGCATCGAGCTGCTGCGAGGTGCGCTCGGCCAGCTGCATGCCCTTGACGATCAGCGCCGGCGTCGGCCTGACCTGTTCGCACGAGCGGCCGGCGTTCGCCTGCAAGGGCAGCACCGCTGCGACGGCGAACGCCAGCAGCAGCGCGGGGCGCAGGGGGGGTTTCACGACAGTCTTTCGTTGTGGAGCAGTGCGCGGCCGACCGCGTTGGGCACGAAGGCCAGCACCTCGCCCGCGGCCGAGAGCACGACGCCCGTGCCGATCACGCTCACGACCACGGCCGTGCCGGCGGCCGCCGACACGCCACGGGTGGCGCGCCCCATCACCTTGACGCTGGCGCGGGCGCCGTCCGAGGCGCGTTCAAGCAGGTAGACGGTGCCGTCGACCGAGGCCTCGACCGCGATCACGGTGAGCACCGAGCCACCCACCGACAGCGCCGCGGGCACGGCGACCACCGCAGTGGCCGAGGCACCGACGACCGAAGCAGCACCGACCACCGAGGCCACGGGCAGCAGCGACAGCGCGGCCGAGGCCTCGCTCTGGGCCCGTGCGGGTAGCGGCGTCGCGACACCCGCGAACGCGGCGCAGGCGGCGAAGGCCAGGGCGGCCATCGACCGCGCCAGGGCGGTCTTGCGCGAAGCCGGCAGGCCGCGCTGGGTGATCGAAACGGTGGAGGATGAGAGGGGTTGCATGAAGGCCTCGCGGCGCAGTGAAGGTGAGCAAATGATGGTTCGCCTTCACGCCGCGGGGCTCGAATACTTCAACCAGTTGCGATCCTGGCGTCCCGCAGTATCCCAAAGAGATACTTTGGGGTGCACGCCTCAGGAGGCCAGCAGGCCGGCCACGCGCTGGCGCAGCGTCTCGGGCTGCACTTCCTGCGGCGCCACAGGGTGGCCGACGCGCAGGCCCACGCGACTGAAGAAACCACGGCGGAAGGGCTTGGCCATGGCGACCTGCTGGCCGCCGCGCAGCTCGATGCGGCTGAAGTACGAGCCCCAGAGGTTGGTCAGCGCCATCGGGACCACGGGCGGCTCGATGCCTTCGGCGCGCGCGCCTTCGAGGATCTTCATCACGCCGCCCTTGAAGGGCTGCAGCTCGCCGTCGCGCGTGATCGCGCCTTCGGGGAAGATGCCCAGCAGGTCGCCTTCGCGCAGCACGCCGATGGCCTTGGCGAAGGCCGCCTCGTACGCGGCCGGGTCTTCCTTCTGCGGTGCGATCGGAATGGCCTTGGCCAGCTTGAACAGCCAGCCGAGCACCGGCACCTTGAAGATGCGGTGGTCCATGATGAAACGGATCGGGCGCGGGCTCGCGGCCATCAGCAGCACCGCGTCGATGAAGCTCACGTGGTTGCACACCAGCACGGCAGCGCCCTCGGTGGGAATGTGCTGGTCGTCCTTGATGTCGAAGCGGTACACGAAGCGCGACAGCACCCAGGCCACGAAGCGCAGCAGGTACTCGGGCACCAGCATGAAGATGTAGAACGCCACCACCGCGTTGGCGATGCCGGTGAACAGGAAGATCTGCGGAATGGTGAAACCCGCGCCCAGCAGCGCGCCGGCCAGCACCGAGCTGCCGATCATGAAGAGCGCGTTGAGGATGTTGTTCGCCGCGATGATCCGCGCGCGGTGCGTGGGCTGGCTGCGCAACTGGATCAGCGCGTACATCGGCACGCTGTACAGACCCGCGAAGAGCGACAGCAGCCCCAGGTCGGCCATCACGCGCCAGTGCGCCGGCTGCTGCATGAAGGCGCCCAGGCCCATGCCCGTTACCGGGGGCAGCGCGCGCGAGGCAAAGTACAGGTCGATGGCGAACACGCTCATGCCGATGGCGCCCAGCGGCACCAGGCCGATCTCCACCTGACGGCGGCTCAGCGTCTCGCACAGCAGCGAGCCCACGCCGATGCCCACCGAGAACACCACCAGCAGCAGCGACGCCACCTGCTCGTCGCCGTGCAGCACCTCCTTCGCGAAGCTGGGGAACTGGCTCAGGAACACTGCGCCAAAGAACCACATCCACGAGATGCCCAGCAGCGAGCGGAACACCACGATGTTCTCGCGCGCCAGCATCAGGTTGCGCCAGGTTTCGCTGAAGGGGTTCCAGTTGATGACCAGACTCGGGTCGGTGGCCGGCGCGGGCGGAATGGCCTGCGCCACGCCGCGCCCCACCAGCGCCAGCAGCAGGCAGGCCACGGCCACCGTGGTGTGGCCGATCTGCGGCATCGCCACCAGCAGCCCGCCCGCCACCTGGCCCAGCAGGATGGCGACGAAGGTGCCCATCTCGACCATGCCATTGCCGCCCGTGAGCTCGCGCGAGTCGAGCACCTGCGGCAGGTAGGCGAACTTGACCGGCCCGAACAGCGTGGAATGCAGCCCCATGAGGAACACGCAGCCCAGCAGCACCACCGCGTCGGCGCGCACGAAGCCCCAGGCGGCGATCACCATGATCGCGATCTCGAGGTTCTTGACGAAGCGGATCATCTTCGTCTTGTCGAACTTGTCGGTCAGCTGGCCGGCCGTGGCCGAGAACAGCAAGAAGGGCAGGATGAACAGCGCACCGATCACCAGCCCCGCCATCGCCGGCGGCATCCAGCTCAGTTGCAGCTGGTAGGTCACCATGACGGTGAAGGCGAACTTGAAGAGGTTGTCGTTCGCGGCCCCCGCGAACTGGGTCCAGAAGAAGGGCGCGAAGCGCCGCTGGCCGAGCAGGGCGAACTGGTTCGCGTGGGCGTTGGGCTCATGCACCACGGGCGCGGGCGCGGCGGCGGCGGGGGTTGTCATGCGATGCAATCTCCTCTTTGTCTTCTACCGCTGCGCCACGGGCGTTCCAGTGGCCAAGCCGCGTCATGCCGCGATGGCGGCTGGGTCGGGATTGTGCCGCAGCAGGGTGGCGCGCCAGCCCTTTTCGAGGCGGTACAGCGCCATCAGCACAGGCAGGCCGGCCAGCGACGCCACCAGGTGCTTGAGCGTGTGGCCCGACACGAGGTGGCCGGTGGCTTCGTAGATGGCGTGGTCGCCCAGTTCGAAGGCCTTGGCCACCACATAGAACGCGATCACCCAGCCCAGCTTGAGCCCGACGGCGCCGCGCATCGGCGTGGCCAGCGCCAGCGTGAGCACCACCGCCATGCCGCCGAACTGCACCAGCGCCCAGGGCAGCACGTTGCCGGTTTCCTGGCAGACCTCGGCGGCCAGCAGACCGGCCGTGAGCACGAACCAGGCGGCCGGCCAGCCGGCGCGCTGGCTGACGCGCTCGCAGACGGCGATGCCGATCAGGCCCGCGAAGGCCACGGCCATGCCGGCGCGGTCGGCGGCGAGGCGGGGCGCGTCGGGCAGCAGGTGATAGAAGGCCGAGCCTGCGGCGGTGGCGATCAGTCCGGCGAAGAACAGCCAGGCGCAGTCCAGCGTGTTGTCGGGCGGGTCGTTGGCGGGCGGCGCCAGCGGGAACCCGGCCAGCGCCTCCTGGTGCGAGCGGTCGATGCGGTTGAGCCGGTACAGCCCCAGGCAGCCGATGGCCAGGAACGGCAGGTTGCTCAGCACGTCCATCGCGTTGGGCAGGTGAAACAGCGGCCGGTTGTCGGCGAACACGGAGGCGATCGCCACGTCGGCGGCCGGCAGCGCCGGGCCGAAGAAGGCGACGAGCAGGAGCAGCGCGAAGGTGAACAACAGTCCGCGTTCGCGGCGTGTCAGGGTGGGCAGAAGCATGGCGTTCCTCGGTGGGGTGGTGGCTGGCGGGTGGAATCTAGTTGCCAGCCCTCCCCCAGGCATCGAGAATCGATACGAGGCACTATTTCACTCCCTTCGGTATCCTTTTTCTATACCTTCAACCCGTACCCTCCCTTCATGAGCACCACCGTCGACCTGGTCCAGGCCCTCAAGAACGAACTCAAAAGCGCCCGCATGACGTATGCCGACCTGGCCCGGTCGCTGGACATGGCGGAATCCAGCGTCAAGCGCATGCTGGCCAAGAGCGACATGCCGCTGTCGCGCGTCGATGCGATCTGCCGCGCCCTGAAGATCGATTTCGCCGAGCTGGCACGGCGCGTGGCCGACGCCCAGCCGCTGCTGAAGGAGCTGACGCACGAGCAGGAAAAGGCCGTGGTCAAGGACAAGAAGCTGCTGCTGGTGGCGATCAGCGTGCTGAGCCAGTGGACGCTGGAGCAGATCGTGGCGTCGTACCGGATCACCGAGGCCGAGTGCATCGGCTGCCTGGCGCAACTGGACCGCATCGGCATCATCGAGCTGCGCCCGCTCAACCGGTACCGCCTGAAGCTCGCCAAGACCTTCCGCTGGCGCCCGCACGGCCCGGTGATGGAGTTCTTCCGCGAGAACGTGGTGCTCGACTACTACAAGGGCGGTTTCGACGGCCCGGCCGAGGGGCTGCTGCTGGTGCACGGCTCGATCAGCCGGTCGCTGGCGCCCGCCTTCATGGAGCGGCTGCAGCGCGTGGCGCAAGACTTTGCGCAGCAGCACCAGACCGACCAGAAGCTGTCGGCCAAGGACCGCGAGGGCTACACCCTGCTCCTTGGCATGCGCAACTGGGAATTCGAGCTCTTCACCCGCCTGCGACGGAACTGAAGGCCCGTCAGGGCTTCGCTGCTTCCAATGCGTCGCGCGTGGTGCGCGCGGCGTTCTTCGCCGCGTCGGCGAAGTCTTCGCCCGACGAGGCGTAGATGATCGCCCGCGACGAGTTCACGATGATCGGCGCGTCGGCGCGCCAGCCGGCGCGCACGGTGGCGACCGCGTCGCCGCCCTGGGCACCGACGCCCGGGATCAGCAGCGGCACCGTCGGCGCGAGTTCGCGCACGCGCTCGATCTCGGCCGGGTAGGTCGCGCCCACCACGAGGCCGAGCTGGCCGTTGAGGTTCCACGGACCCTGCGCCAGGCGGGCGACGTGCTCGTACAGGAAGGGCTGGCCCTCGACGCTCGCGAGCCGCTGGCCCTGCAGGTCGGAACCGCCGGGGTTGCTGGTGCGGCACAGCAGGAAGGCGCCCTTGCCTTCGTACTGGAGATACGGCGCGACCGAGTCGAAGCCCATGAAGGGCGACAGGGTCACGGCGTCGGCGCCGTAGCGCTCGAAGGCTTCGAGCGCGTACTGCTCGGCGGTGGAGCCGATGTCGCCGCGCTTGGCGTCCAGAATGGTGGGCACGTGGGGCGCGTTGCGGCGCATGTGCTCCATCAGGCGTTCGAGCTGGTCTTCGGCGCGGTGGGCCGCGAAGTAGGCGATCTGGGGCTTGAAGGCGATGACCAGGTCGGCCGTCGCGTCGACGATGCGCGCGCAGAAGTCATAGATGCGGCTGGCGTCGCCCTTGTACGCCCCCGGGAATTTGGCTGGCTCCGGGTCGAGGCCCACGCAGAGCAGCGAGCCGTTGGTTTGCTGTGCAGCGGCCAGCTTGTCGAGGAAAGTCATGGGGCCCGATTTTACGGACCCCGCCCGCCGCCCTCAGGCCGTGGGGGTGGCCTGCTCTGCGGCCAGGCACAGGTCGGCCCAGGCGCGAGCCTTGTCGGCCGGGTTGCGCAGCAGGTAGGCGGGGTGGTACGTGGCGACCACCGGCACGCCGTTTGCCGACGCCAGCGGCACGGCACGACCGCGCAGCTTGCCCAGCGGATCGCGGCTTTGCATCAGGCTCTGCGCGGCCAGCGGACCCATCGCCAGCACGATGCTGGGCGCCAGCGCCGCCGCGTGGGCGTCGAAGGCGGCATCGATCGGTTGCGGACTGCCGGGCTGGCCGGCCGCCACGCCGCGGTGCGTGCGCATCAGGTGCACGGGCGTGCGGCCGTCGTGCAGCTTCAGCGCGCGCAGCATGTTGTCGAGCAGGCGGCCGGCGTCGCCCGCGAAGGGCTCGCCGTGGCGGCCGTCGGCCTCGGGGGGCATGTCGGCCACGACCAGCCAGCCGCCCTGCACCGGCGCCGCGGCATCGGCCTTGTCGGCGTACAGGCGGCAGGGCGCTTCGACCAGCACGGCGGCGCCTTGCGCGACGGGCGCCGGCGCGACAGGACGCGGGGCCGGGGCGGCCACGGGGCGGGCGACGGGCGCGGGTGCCGGACGCGGCGGAGGCGGCGCGTCGTACGACTGGTCGCGATCGTCGAGCTCCAGCGGCGGGCCTTCGGGCATGTCGGGCATGCCGGAATCAGCGGCCACGGGGACCTCTGGCTCGGCTTCGACTTCGATCTCGGGTTCCGGCGGCACGGGCCACCAGACCTTCACGCCCATCTCGTCGAGCATGGCGCGCTGGCGCGCGTCCAGGCGCAGGGTGTGGACTGCGGTGTCCGTCATCGCAAAGCTCCCCAGGCGGAGCCTGTTTCGTTGAGGCGCATGCTCATGACGACCGCGTCTTCACGCTTGCCGTCGAACGCCGGGTAGTAGCCCTTGCGCACGCCGACGCTGCGAAAGCCTTGCCGCAGGTAGATGTCGAGCGCGCGCCGGTTGCTTTCGCGCACCTCGAGCCACAGCCACAGCGCGCCCTCGCCACGCGACCAGCCGGCCAGCGCCTCGAGCATGAGCGGCGCCCAGCCCTGGCGCTGGAAAGCCGGCGCCACGGTGATGTTGAGCAGGTGCACCTCGTCCACGCCCTTCATGGCGACGAAGTAGCCGATCAGCGTTTCGCCCAGGCTCGTGCAGGGCGACTCGACACCCGGCGCCACGCCGGGCGCCAGCAGGCACTGGCAGTGGTAGCCCACGGCCATGGAATCGGTGAAGTTGGCGCGCGTCCAGGGGTGCGTGTAGGCCGTCTGCTCGACCGCGCACACGGCATCGATCCGCTCGACGGTGAGCGGTTCAAGACGGGCTTCGACGGACTGGAGGACGGCGCTCATGCGGGGTTCGGCGGAACGGCGGCCGCCGCCTTGATGGCGGCGCGTTCCTCGGTGGTTTGCGCCACTTTATCGCGAACATACAGCGGCCAGGCCTGTGCTGCGGGCACGGTGCGGCCGGCCGCGAGCAGCGCGGGCGCCAGCCGCAGCATGGCGGCCGCCGTGGGCAGCACTTCGTGGCGCGCCGTGGCGCTCGCCAGGCGCGGGCCGTAGGCGGCGAAGGCATTGCCGGCGAGCGCCCAGCCGGCCGGCACCTCGAGCGCCTCGGGGGCCAGCAGCAGCGGCTCGGGGTCGCCGCCGAATGGGCCGGCGGTGTCGAAGTCGTAGTGCGCGGCGTAGAGCTGGTCCATGCGCGCGTCGAGCACGGCCACCACGCGCTGCGCGCCGAAGGCATGGCGCGCCTCGTCGGCCACGGCCAGCAGGGTGTCGACCGGCAACAGCGGCACCTTGGCGCCGAAGGCCAGGCCCTGCGCCACCGAACAGGCGGTGCGCAGGCCGGTGAAGGAGCCCGGGCCGCGCCCGAAGACGATGGCGTCGAGCTCGGCCAGCGCGAGCCCCGCGTCGGCGAGCAGCTCGCGGATCAACGGCAGCAGCGTGCTCGACGCCTGCGCGCCGCCCACGCCGCTGTGCGCCAGCACGCGGTCGCCGTGGCGCACCGCGACCGACAGGTGCTCGGTGCTCGTGTCGAAGGCCAGCAGCTTGTCAGACATTCGGACGCCCCATTCCCGCCGGGCACGGCGTCGGGCAGACCGGCGCCGGCGCGGCGGCGCGCACGGCCGCGGCCTTGCGCACGCCGAACAGGATGCCGGCCGTCACCAGCGCGAGGCCGGCGACCAGGCTCCAGTGCATGGGTTCGCCCAGCCACAGCACCGCGCCGAAAGCCGACAGGCCGGGCACCAGCGCCGTGATCATGGTGGTGCGCACGGGGCCGAAGTGCTGGATCATCTTCGTGAAGGTGATGCCCGAGATCACCACCGAGCCGACGCCCTGGAAGGCCATCTGGAACGCGACCTCGCCCCACGGTGCGCTGCCGATGTGGCTCACGACCGCGCCCGAAGCCACCAGCAAGGTGTAGACCGGCACATAGGTCATGAGCGCGAACACGGTGATGGCGATGGTCGCGCGCACCGCGTCCAGGCCGTGGCGGCGCGCCACCACGCTGTAGCAGGCCCAGCAGAAGGCGGCGCCCATGAACATCAGGTCGCCCTTCCAGACCTCGCCGCCCTCGAAGGCGTGCAGCAGGCTGCGCCCGCCGACCACGAGGTCGCCCGCGACGATCATCGCCAGCCCGATGGCGCGCGTGGGCGTGATGCGGTCGCGCAGCACCAGCGCGGCCAGCAGCGTGGTCCACAGCGGCAGGCTGCCGGGCATCAGCACGGCCGCATGGCCGGCCGGCGCGAAGAAGAAGCCGCTGTAGGCGATGAGCGCGTAGGCCACGCCGCCGAAGATGCCGGCGGTGGCTGTCACGCGCAGCGACAGCGGCGACAGGCCGAAGAACGAGGACACCGCGCCGCGGTGCTTCGTCGCCAGCCACGCGCCCCAGGGCACCAGCACCAGGCTGGCGCCGCAGACGCGGGCAAAGGCCAGGTCGAAGGGCGTGAGCGAGCGCGCGGCCGAAGCGCGCGCGATGAGGATGAAGGCGGTCCAGACCACGACGGTGACCACGGCCGCGCCGATGCCGAGCATGCGGGGAGACAGGAGGGGCGGGGAGGTCTGCGGGGGCGCGGCGGGCATCCCGCCATTATCGAGGGCAGGCCCCGGCCGCGCAGGGGCGGGGCGAATCAGCCGGCCTCGTCGGCGCGCAGGATCGCCAGCCCGGCCGCGCGCAGCGGCGCCAGCGACTGCTCGGAGGCCTGCGGCGCCACCAGCAGCTGCGTCGCGTCCGCCAGCGGACTGACCACCCACGCCGACGCGGCCCCGAGCTTTTCGGACGAGGCCAGCACGACGGTCTCGGCCGCGGCGGCCATCAGGGCACGCTTGATCTCGGCCTCTTCCGCGTCGCCCGTGGTCAGGCCCGCCTCGGCGTGCACGCCGGTGGCGCCCATGAAATACGTGTCGGCATGGATGCGCGAAATGGCCGCCATGGCCGCCGCGCCGACCGCCACCATCGAATGCCGGAAGAGCCGCCCGCCGATCAGCACCACCTCGATGCCGGTGTGCGCCGCCAGCTCGACCGCCACCGACGGGCTGTGCGTGACCACCGTGGCCTGCAGCGCGAGCGGCAGGTGGCGCGCCAGCTGCACGGCCGTGGTGCCGCCGTCGATGAACACCACCTGCCCCGGCTTCACGAGGCGCGCGGCGGCGCGGCCGATGGCCACTTTTTCGTCGGGCGCGAGCTGCTGGCGCCCGCTGAAGTCGGCTTCGGCCGCCGCCACCGGCAGCGCGCCGCCGTGCACGCGCTGCAGCAGCCCTTCGGCCGCGAGCTCGCGCAGGTCGCGGCGGATGGTGTCTTCGGACAGGGCCAGTTCCTCGCTGAGCGCCTTGGCGACGACCTGGCCGTCGCGCCGCAGGACCGAGAGGATGTGTTGTTTGCGTGGGCCGGTGAGCATGGGTCGATGGTAACGGGTTTGCACGTTATTGCACGAATCTTCTTGATATTGCACGAACTCGGTTCTATGCTCGCCGCCATGACCATTCACGACCGCGTCCGGGTGCACGAAGTCACCCTCCTGTCCGACAACTGGTACACGCTGCGCACCACCGCCTTCGACTGGCGGCGCAACGACGGCGAGTGGCAGCGCATGCACCGCGAGACCTACGACCGCGGCAACGGCGCCACGCTGCTGCCCTATCACCTGGGCCAGCGCACGGTGCTGCTCACGCGGCAGTTCCGCTACCCGGCTTTCGTCAACGGCCACGACGACCTGCTGATCGAGGCGGCCGCGGGACTGCTGGACAACGCCGCGCCCGAGGAACGCATCCGCGCCGAAGTGGAAGAAGAGCTGGGCTACCGGCTCGGCACCGTGCAAAAGGTGTTCGAGAGCTTCATGAGCCCGGGTTCGGTGACCGAGAAGCTGCACTTCTTCGTCGCGCCCTACGAGGCCTCGATGCGCGTGGGCGCAGGCGGCGGGCTGGCGGAGGAGGGCGAGGACATCGAGGTGCTCGAGCTGGGCATCGACGAGGCGCTCGCCATGGTGGCCGACGGCCGCATCGCCGACGCCAAGACGATCATGCTGCTGTACCACGCGAAGCTGCACGTGTTCCCGCCGGGATAATCCGCGGATGCCTTTTGCCTCCCGCCGTGCGCAGACCTTCGCGCTGACCCTCGCCCTGCTGGCCCCGGCCGGCGCCTTCGCCCAGCAAGCCCTCCCGCCTCAAGTCGATGCCGCCCTCGCGCGCGCCAAGGTGTCGCGCGAGGCCGTGACCCTGCTCGTGGCCGATGCCGACGCGGGCCGCGCGCCGCGCCTGGCCTGGCGCTCGCAGGTGCCGGTGAACCCGGCCTCGATCATGAAGCTGGTGACCACCTACGCGGCGCTCGACCTGCTCGGCCCGGCCTACAGCTGGAACACGCCGGTCTACGTCGAGGGTACGGTGGCCAACGGCGTGCTCAACGGCAACCTCTACATCAAGGGCCAGGGCGATCCCAAGCTGGTGCTGGAGCGCGTGTGGCTGCTGCTGCGCCATGTGCAGGGCCTGGGCATCACCACCGTGAGCGGCGACATCGTGATCGACCGCAGCGCCTTCGAGACCACGGTCGAGAACGACCCGGCCGCCTTCGACGGCGAGCCGCTGCGCCCCTACAACGCCTCGCCCGATGCGCTGCTGGTGAACTTCAAGTCGGTCAACATGACCTTCGCGCCCGACCGCGCCGGCCAGTTCGCGCGCGTGAGCTACGAGCCCCCGCTGGCCAGCGTGGCGATGCCGCCCACGGTGCCGCTGGCGCCCGGCGAATGCGGCGACTGGCGCGGCGCGCTCAAGCCCGACTTCAGCGATGTGAACCGCATCCGCTTCAACGGTGGCTTTCCCACCGGCTGCGGCGAGAAGAGCTGGGCCGTGGCCTACGCCGACCCGCGCACCTACAGCCTGCGCGCCATCGGCGGCATGTGGGCCGAGATGGGCGGGCGCGTGGGCGGCCAGATGCGCGAGGGCCGCGTGCCCGCGGGCCTGAAGCCGGCCTTCGACTTCGAATCGCCGCCGCTCGCGGAAGTGGTGCGCGACATCAACAAGTACAGCAACAACGTGATGGCGCAGCAGGTGTTCCTCACGCTGGGCCTCACGCAGAAGCAGCGCGGCACCTTCGAGGCTTCGCGCAGCGCGCTGGGCCAGTGGTGGCGCGAGCGCATCGGCACCGGCGAGGCGTCGCCGGTGTTCGAGAACGGCTCGGGCCTGTCGCGCGACGAGCGCATCAGCGCCGCCGCGCTCGGCAAGATGCTGCAGGTGGCGTGGCGCTCGCCCGTGATGCCCGAGCTGGTGGCCTCGCTGCCCGCGATGGGCGTGGACGGCACGCTGAAGCGGCGCACGCTGCGCTCGGGCGGCGCGGCGCACCTGAAGACCGGCACGCTGCGCGATGCCTCGGGCGTGGCCGGCTACGTGCACGGCGCAAGCGGCCGGCGCTACGTGCTGGTGGCCATCGCCAACGGCGAGAACGCCGGTGCCGCGCGCGCCGCCTTCGATGCGCTGATCGACTGGACCGCGCAGGACCAGTGACTCGGACGGGGCCCGAGCCGCCCCGCTACTGAATAGGTTCTGCTCGCAAACGCTGCTTGCGCGCGGCCATGGCGCTGCCCAGAATCGGACGCTCGTTCGTTTTCGATACAACTCCAGGAGACGCGCCTTGACCTTGCAGCACCCACGGCATTCACAGCCCTCGTCCTTCCCGGCCCGCCGGGTCACCGCCGCGGCGACGCTCGCTGGCGCCACGTTGCTGCTCGCCGCCTGCGGCGGAGGCGGCGGTGGGGGCGGCATCGGCATCGGCTTTCCGCCGCCGGGCGGCGGCAGCGACACCGGGCGCGGCTCGGTCGTCACCAGCCCGCCCGAGCAGGGCACCAAGCTCACGGCCGACCAGTTCAGGGCCAGCCTGCAGGCCTCCGACCAGGGCAAGGCGCTGCTGCAGGTCACCGGCGCGCCCAAGTGCGGCGTCGACATGCGCTACCTCGAGTACCGCACCGTCGGCGGCAAGAACGAAGCCACCAACGCCACCGCCGCGATCATGGTGCCCTCGGGTTCCGACGTGGCCTGCAGTGGCGCGCGCCCCGTGGTGCTGTACGCGCACGGCACCACGCCGGCGCGCAACTACAACCTCGCCAAATGGACCGACACCACCCAGCCGGCCGCCGGCGAGGGCCTGATGGTGGCCGCCATGTTCGCGGCGCAGGGCTACATCGTGGTGGCGCCCAACTACGCGGGCTACGACAAGTCGACGCTGCCCTACCACCCCTACCTCAACGGCGAGCAGCAGGGCAAGGACATGGTCGATGCGCTCACCGCGGCGCGCAAGACCTTCTCGGACATCGGCGCGAACGACGCCGGCTCGCTGTTCATCACCGGCTATTCGCAGGGCGGCTACGTGGCGATGGCCGCGCACCGCGAGATGCAGGCCACCGGCAAGACCGTGACGGCCTCGGCCCCGCTGGCCGCGCCCTCGGCCATCAGCCTCCTGACCGACTACACCTACCTGGGCTGGCCGGCGCTGGGCGCCACGCTGTTCGTGCCGCTGCTGTCGACCAGCTGGCAGCAGCAGTTCGGCAACGTCTACAACAGCACCAGCGACGTCTACGAGGCGCAGTACGCCACCGGCATCGACACGCTGCTGCCCACCCTCACGCCGGGCACGCTGTTCTCCAGCGGCAAGCTGCCGCAGCTGGCGCTGTTCCCGGCCGACGGCAAGCCGGGCCCGGTGAGCCCCGAGCTGGCGATCTTCTATGGCGCCAACAACCTCATCAAGCAGAGCTTCCTCACGCAGGCGGCCACCGACATCCAGTCGGCCCCCTGCCCCGGCAACGCGCTGCCGGCCACGGCCGCGTCGCTCGGCTCGGCCTCGCCGCTGGACTGCAAGCCCGCCACGGGCTTCCGCAAGGCGGCCATCGCCAACGACCTGCGCAACTGGGTGCCGGCCAAGCCGATGCTGCTGTGCAGCGGCGCGAACGACCCGACCGTGAACTTCCTGAGCACCCGCGCCACGGCCGGCTACTTCCGCGCCAAGGGCATGCCGGCCGCCGCGCTCGCGGTGGTCGACCTGGAAGACCGCGGCACCACCGACAGCTACTCGGCGGCACGCGCCGGCTTCGCGCAAGCGAAGGACCTGCTGACGCAGAGCACGCCGGGCAGCGCCGCCGACAAGGCACGCGCCGTGACGGCCGCGTACCACGGCACGCTGGCGCCGCCGTTCTGCCTGGCGGCAGCACGCGGGTTCTTCCAGGGGGTGCTGGCGGCCGGGGGCTGAGCCCCGCCGACAGCCGATCAAGCGTGGATCAGGCCGCTGCAGCGCGCTGCAAGCGGTCTTTCACGCCTTCCCACTCGGGCGTGTCGGGCGGCGTCTCGACCCAGATCAGCTTCACGCCCTGCGCGTCGAACTCGCGCAGCACCGCGAACAGCTGCTGCGCGGTGGCCGCCGCGTCGTCGGGCATGCGCCGCAGCAGCACGCGCTGCGATCGGCTGCGCACGTTGCTGCGCGTCCACACGGCGATGTGCGCGGCGTTGGCGCCGAGCACATCGAGGCCGGTCTGGATGGCCTTGGGGTCCATGAGCCGCACCTTGGCGTCGGGCGCGTAGTGCGCCTCCAGCGTGCCCGAGGCGCGCGGGTCGGGCGTGTCGAGCACCTCGCGGTCGCGCAGCGGCTCGCCGACGGCGGCCTCGATCTGGTCACGCGTGATGAGGCCCGGGCGCAACAGCACGGGCGCGCCGCGGCTGCAGTCGACGATGGTCGATTCGATGCCCACCTCGCAGGCGCCGCCGTCGACGACGAGCAGCGCGTCGCCGAATTCGTCGTGCACGTGCTGCGCCGTGGTCGGGCTGACGCGGCCGAAGCGGTTGGCGCTGGGCCCCGCCAGGCCGGGCACGCCCTGCTCGGCACAGGCTTCGAGCAGCGCCTGCGCCACCGGGTGCGCGGGGCAGCGCAGGCCGATGGTGTCCTGCCCGCCGGCCGCCGCCGTGCCCACGCCGGGCTGGCGCGTGACGATCAGCGTGAGCGGGCCGGGCCAGAAGGCCTGCACGAGCTTCTGCGCGAAAGGCGGCAGCGGCTGGGCGAAGCGCGACAGCGCCTGCGCGCCCTTGGCGCCCGCCGCCACGTGGACGATCAGCGGATGGTCGGCCGGCCGGCCCTTGGCCGCGAAGATGCCGGCGACGGCGGTGTCGCTGCTGGCATCGGCGCCCAGGCCGTAGACGGTCTCGGTCGGGAAGGCGACCAGCCCGCCCGCGCGCAGCACGCGCGCGGCCTCGGCGATGGCGTCGGGGGCGCGGCCGTCGAGGATCATGCGAGCGCCGGCAGGCCCAGCAGCAGCGCGGCCTGCGAGGCATTGGCGCGCACGCTCTCGAGCGTGGCGCCGGTAAGGGTCAGGTGGCCCATCTTGCGGCCGCGGCGCGGTGCCAGCTTGCCGTACAGGTGCAGGTGGGTGCCGGGCAGGGCGAGCACCTCGCTCCAGCGCGGCGCGACCGGCTTGGCGCCGTCGCCCTCGCCGCCCGGGAACCACAGGTCGCCCAGCAGGTTGAGCATGACGGCGGGGCTGTGCTGGCGCGGCGCGGTCAGCGGCAGGCCGGCGAGGGTGCGCACCTGCAGCTCGAACTGCGACACATCGCAGGCTTCCATCGTGTAGTGGCCGCTGTTGTGCGGGCGCGGCGCCATTTCGTTGACCACCAGCGAGCCGTCGGCTAGCGCGAAGAACTCGACGCACAGCACGCCCACGTAATCGAGGCCGCTGGCGATGCTCTTGGCGGAATTGACCGCGCCCTGCGCCACGGTCTTGGGCATGTTCTGCGGGTGCACCTCGGTCACGGCGAGGATGCCGTCGCGGTGCAGGTTGCGCTGCGGCGGGAAATGCACGATCTGGCCGTCGCGGCCGCGCGCCAGGATCACCGAGCACTCGAACTCGAGCGGCAGCATCTTCTCGAGCACGCAGGGCACGCAGCCGGCGGCCTGCCAGGCCTCGACCAGCTCGGCGCGCGTCTTCACGCGCTGCTGGCCCTTGCCGTCGTAGCCCAGGCGGGCGGTCTTGAGGATGCCGGGCAGCAGCTGGTCATCAACAGCGGCCAGTTGCTCCGCGGTCTCGATGACGGCATAGGGCGCGCAGGGCACGCCGCAGCGCGTGAAGTGCGCCTTCTCGGCGATGCGGTCCTGCGCGATGGCGATGGCCGAGGCGGCGGGCGACACCGGCCGCGCCACCGCCAGGTGCTCCAGCGAGGGCGCGGGCACATTCTCGAACTCGGTCGTCACCGCGTCGGCCAGGCCGGCCAGGCGGGCCAGGCCGTCGACGTCGGCGTAGTCGGTGTGGATGTGGTGGTGGCTCACCCGGCCGGCGGGGCTGTCGGCGTCGGGGTCGAGCACCGCGGTGAAGTAGCCCATGCGCTGGGCCGCGTGCGCGAACATGCGCCCGAGCTGCCCGCCGCCGAGCACGCCGAGCGTGGCGCCCGGGAGGATGGGCAGGTCGCCCGAATGGCCGGTGCTCACAGCGCACCCCCGCCTTGCGGCGAGAAGGGCGACACCGCCGCGCCCGCTTCGGGCGGCGGCAGCACCATGGCCTCGGCAGCGGCGGTCTGGGCCGTGCGGAAGGCGTCGAGTTGGGCGCGCAGCGCCGGGTTGTTCACCGCCAGCATGGCCACGGCAAACAGCGCCGCGTTGGCCGCGCCGGCGGTGCCGATGGCAAAGGTGGCCACGGGCACGCCCTTGGGCATCTGCACGATGCTGTAGAGGGAATCGACGCCCTGCAGGTGGCGGCTGGCCACCGGCACGCCGAGCACCGGCACCGTGGTTTTCGACGCCAGCATGCCCGGCAGGTGGGCCGCGCCGCCCGCTCCCGCGATGATCGCGGTGAGCCCGCGCCCGGCGGCGCTTTCGGCGTACGCGAACAGCGCATCGGGCATCCGGTGGGCCGAGACCACCTTCGCTTCGTGGCTGATTCCGAATTGCTGGAGAATCTCGACCGCGTGGCGCATCGTCTCCCAATCGGAGTTCGAGCCCATCACTACACCGACCTGAATGGTTTCGTTCATGGTTTCAATTTTACGTTTCACCCCCAGCTGTTCCCGATGATCGACATCACTCTCGAAAATTTCCAGGCCGAGCTGATCGAAGGCTCGGTCGCCACGCCGGTGCTGCTGGACATCTGGGCCGAATGGTGCGGCCCCTGCAAACAGCTCGGCCCGGTGCTCGAAAAGCTCGAAACCGAGTACGCCGGCCGCTTCACGCTGGCCAAGCTGGACGCCGACAAGGTGCCGCAGATTTCCTCGCAGCTGTCCGAGATGTTCGGCGTGCGCAGCATCCCGTTCTGCGTGATGTTCAAGGACGGCCAGCCGGTGGACGGCTTCGTGGGCGCCATTCCCGCCGAGAAGATCCGCGAATTCCTCGACAAGCACGTGCCGGGCGCGGATGAGGCCGAGGCGGCTTCGGAAGGCGCCGCCGCGCAGGAAGCGCTGGCCGAGGGCGACACCCTGGGCGCGCTCGAGAAGCTGCAGCACGCGGTGGCCACCGACCCGGCCAACGACGACGCGCGCTTCGACTACATCAAGCTGCTGCTGCAGGAAGGCCGCACCGACGACGCCAAGGTCGCCTTCGCACCCGTGATCGCCAAGACCACGCTGGTGCGCCGCTTCGATTCGCTGCAGCGCTGGATGGACGCCATCGATTTCGCAGCGCCCGTCACCGGCTCGGCGCCGACGCTGGGCGACTTCGACGACAAGATCGCGGCCAACAAGCGCGACTTCGACGCCCGCTTCAACCGCGCCCGCCTGCTGATGGCCGCCCAGCGCTGGACCGACGCGATGGACGAGCTGCTCGACATCCTCATGCGCGACAAGACCTGGAGCGAAGACCTCGCGCGCAAGACCTACATCGCGATCCTCGACGTGATCGAGCCGCCGAAGGTGAAGGTCGCCGACGGGCAGATTCCGCCGGACGATCCGGTGGTGGCCACGTACCGTCGCCGCCTCAGCAGCGTGGTGTTGAGCTGAACGGCCGAACGACGCATTGCGCCTTTTAGTGCGCAATTGAACAAGAAAGCGACCTGTAGGTCGCTTTTTTGTTGCCGCCACCGCCCCATATAGATAGCATTGCTACTCAATTTCCGATAAAAGCGCATTGCAATGATCCAACTGACCGAAGAACTCGAAAAAGCCCGCAAGGCCGGCGGCCTGAGCCAGGAGGCGCTGGCCACGCGCGCCGGGCTGTCGCGCATGACGGTGCAGCGCATCGAAAGCGGCCAGATCGATCCGCGCCTGTCGACGCTGCTCGAAATGGCGCGCGTGCTGGGGCTCGAGCTGATGCCCGTGCCCGCCAGCCTGCGCCCGCAGCTCGAAGACTTCGTGCGCTCGGGCGGGCGCCTGCTCGGCCAGCCGGCGGGCGTGGGCGCACCGCCGTCCATCGCGCAGAGCCTGGCCGACGAGAACCGGTGAGGCGGTGAGCACGCGCGCCGCCTTCAACACGGGCATCCGCTACCTGCGGATGCACCTGCACCTGCCCGGTGGCGGGCGGCGCGCCATCGGGTACCTCTCGCAGTACGGCGACATCCTGCGCGTGTCCTTCGACGAGGCCTACATCGCCGATGCGGGCCGCCCCACGCTGTCCCTCGCGTACCGCGGTGCCGACGAGGCCGCCACGCGCGCCATCCTGGCCTCGGCGCGCGACGCCCGCGTCTCGCGCAGCGACGGCCGCTGGCCCAGCTACTTCCAGAACCTGCTGCCCGAGGGCCACAACCGCGAGCGCCTGGCGCAGCAGCGCGGCTGCGCGGCCGACGACGAGTTCGAGCTGCTGGCCGCCGCCGGGCACGACCTGATGGGCGCGCTCGAGGTCGAGCCCGTGCCCACGTCCGAGGGCATTCCCGACACCGTGCGCCACTGGCACACGGCGCTGGGGCTCGACGTGCTCGAACCGGGCTTCGTCGAGATGCCGGTGGAAGACGCCGCCGCCATCCCCGGCGTGGTGACCAAGTTCTCGGCGGTGCAGGACGGGCGCCGCTACGTGGTCAAGCGCCACGGCGCGGCGGGCTCGTTCATCCTCAAGCTGCCGAGCACGCGCCACCCCGACCTGGTCGCCAACGAATACACCGGCTACCGCCTGTGCGGCGCGCTCGGTCTCGACTGCGCGCAGGCCCACGTGATCGACCGCGCCGACGCCGACCTGCCCGAGCAGGTGCCCTTCGCGCAGATCCTGGCGGTGCGCCGCTTCGACCGCACGCCCGAGGGCGGGCGCATCCACATGGAAGAGTTCGCGCAGGTGCTGCAGTACGAGCCGCGCCAGAAGTACGGCCGCGGGCTGGCCACCGACTGGCCCGCCATGCTGCGCGTGCTCGACCGCCTGTCGCCCAACCCGGTGGCCGACGTGCGCGAGTGCGTGCGCCGCCTCGTGGCCTTCATCCTGCTGGGCAACAGCGACGCGCACCTGAAGAACTGGGCGCTGCGCTACCCCGACGGCGTGGCGCCGGTGCTCGCGCCGCTGTACGACCCGGTCTGCGTGGCCGCCTTCTTCGAGGACGTGCCGGCGCGCGACTACGGCGTCAACCGCGCCATCGACGCCACGCTGCGCGCCTTCGACGGGCCGGCGCTGGAGGCGCTGCTGCGCGCGGCCGGGCTGCTGCGGCCGGCGCGCCTGATGGCCATCGCGCGCGACACGGTGCGCCAGGCCCAGGCCGAGTGGCCCGCGCTGCTGGCGCAGGACGGCACGCCGGCCAGCGTGCGCCGCTGCGTCGAGGCGCGCCTCGCGGGCGGCGTGGCCCTCGCCAGCCTCGCGGCCTGAAGAAGCCCGGATGCGCCATCGGGCCTGTCTTCGCACCGGCCACGGCGTCGCATACGATGGCGCCGGTTTTAACTTGTTGCAGATTGAAAAGGAAAATTGGCCATGCGTTCCTTCGCCCGCCGTACCGCGCTCCCCGCCATTGCCTCGGCCGCGCTGCTGCTGACCGCCCTGACCGGTTGCGGCAGCGGCATCAGCCTCGACGAGCCGATCGAAGGGCCGGTGTGGCGCCTGGTGCAGCTGGGCGACGAGCCCATCGCGCCAGGCGGCGATGCGCAGTTGCAGTTCGACCGCAACAGCGGACGGGTGAGTGGTTCAGGCGGCTGCAACCGCGTCACGGGATCGTTCACGCGCGCGGGCGTGTCGCTCAAGCTCGGCCAGATGGCCGCGACGCGCATGGCCTGCGCCGACCCGGTGCGCGGCGCCAACGAGGCGCAGTTCCTGTCGGCGCTGCAGAACACGGCCAGCTACCGGCTGGCGCCGGGGCGGCTCGCGCTGCTCGATGCGAGCGGTCGCACCGTGGCGCTGCTCAGCAACGGCACGACACGCTAAAAACGAAAAGCCGGATCAGCCGTGGGTGAGGCGGTCCAGCGCCTCACGGTACTTGGCGGCCGTCTTCTCGATGACTTCGGCCGGCAGGCGCGGCGCCGGGGGCGTCTTGTCCCAGGGCTTGCCGTTGATCTTGGTGGCCTCGAGCCAGTCGCGCACGAACTGCTTGTCGTAGCTCGGCGGGTTGGTGCCGGCGGCCAGCGCGGCCTCGTAGCCCTCGACCGGCCAGTAGCGCGAGCTGTCGGGCGTGAGCACCTCGTCCATCAGCACCAGCGTGTCGTTCTCGTCCAGGCCGAACTCGAACTTGGTGTCGGCAATGATCATCCCCTTGGCCAGCGCGATCTGGGCCGCCGCCTCGTAGATGGCGATGCTGACCTCACGGATCTGCTGGGCCAGCTTGGGGCCGACGACCTCGACCACGCGCTCGTAGCTGATGTTCTCGTCGTGCTCGCCGGCCGCGGCCTTGGCGGCGGGCGTGAAGATCGGGCGCGGCAGCTTGCTCGCGTTGGTCAGGCCCTCGGGCAGCGGCACGCCGCAGACCGCGCGGTTGTCCTGGTATTCCTTCCAGCCGCTGCCGGCCAGGTAGCCGCGCACCACGGCCTCGACGGGAATCGGACGCAGGCGCTTGACCAGCATCGAGCGGCCCGTGACCTGCGCCACCTCGTCGGGCTGCACCACGCTCTCGGGCGCTTCGCCCGTCAGGTGGTTGGGGCACAGCGCGCCCAGGCGGTCGAACCACCACAGTGCCATCTTGGTGAGGATCTCGCCCTTGCCCGGGATGGGCTCGCCCATGATCACGTCGAAGGCGCTGAGCCGGTCGCTCGCGACCATCAGGATGCGGTCTTCGCCGACGGCGTAGTTGTCGCGCACCTTGCCGCGCGCAAGCAGGGGCAGGCTCTGGATGGAAGAGGTGTGAACGGTGGTCATGGACGGATGCTCGGCTGGGAAACGGTGACGGGAAAAGCGGATTGTGCGCGCAGAAAAAAGCCACCGCGAGCGGTGGCCTGCGGCGCGCAGTCTGTCTTCGTTAGATGACTTGCTGCGCCAGGTCGCCCTTGGCGTACTTGGCAGCGACGACCTGCAGCGTGTCGCCCTTGATCTTGGCGCCCTGGCCTTCGCAGCCGAACTCGATGTAGCGCTGCTTGCAGATCTGCTTGGCGGCTTCGCGTGCGGGCTTGAGCCACTCGCGGGCGTCGAACTTCTCGGGGTTCTCGGCCAGGAACTTGCGCACGGCGCCGGTCATCGCCAGGCGGATGTCGGTGTCGATGTTGATCTTGCGCACGCCGTACTTGATGGCTTCCTGGATTTCCTCGACGGGCACGCCGTAGGTTTCCTTCATGTTGCCGCCGTATTTACGGATGATTTCCAGCAGGTCTTGGGGCACCGACGACGAGCCGTGCATCACCAGGTGGGTGTTGGGCAGGCGGGCGTGGATTTCCTTCACGCGCTGGATCGACAGGATGTCGCCCGTGGGCTTGCGCGTGAACTTGTAGGCGCCGTGGCTGGTGCCGATGGCGATGGCCAGCGCGTCCAGCTGCGTGGCCTTCACGAACTGGGCGGCTTCTTCGGGGTCGGTGAGCAGCGACGCGTGGTCGAGCACGCCTTCGGCGCCGATGCCGTCTTCTTCACCGGCCATGCCGGTTTCGAGCGAGCCCAGGCAGCCCAGCTCGCCTTCGACCGTGACGCCGACCTTGTGGGCCAGTTCGACCACCTTGCGGGTCACGTCGACGTTGTAGTCGAACGAAGCGGGCGTCTTGCCGTCTTCGTGCAGCGAACCGTCCATCATCACGGACGAGAAGCCCAGGTCGATCGCGCCCTGGCAGATGGCCGGGCTCTGGCCGTGGTCCTGGTGCATCACCAGCGGGATGTTCGGGTACTGCTCGATGGCGGCCTGAATCAGGTGCTTGATGAAGGCTTCACCCGCGTATTTGCGGGCGCCGGCGCTGGCCTGCAGGATGACGGGCGCGCCGGTTTCCTTGGCGGCCTCCATGACGGCCTGGACCTGTTCGAGGTTGTTGACGTTGAAGGCCGGAATGCCGTAGCCGTTGGCGGCGGCGTGGTCCAGCAGTTCGCGCATCGAGACGAGTGCCATGGGAAATACCTCGTGGGAATAGAAAAAGACGGGAAAAAGAGAAGGCGGAAAGTCGGGAGAAAACTACCCCGATTCTACCGAGCCCCCTTGTGGGACAGGGCCGACGCCACCCCGGGCGCCACGGGTACTGGCGCGCAGCTCTTTTTCAACTTTTTCAGATCGGCAACTGCGTGGTCGACAGCACCTGCTTGAGCACCACGAAGGTCCGGATCTGCCGCACGCCCGGCAGGTACAGCAGCTGCTCGGCGTGCAGGCGGTTGAAGCTGTCGTTGTCGCGGGTGCGCACGAGCATGAAGTAGTCGAATTCGCCCGTGACGACGTGGCATTCGAGGCACCCCGACACCTTCTGCGCCGCCTTCTCGAAATCGGCGAAGGAGTCGGGCGTGGAGCGGTCGAGCACCACGCCGATCATCACGAGCATGCCGACCTCGAGCGCGTCGGGGTCCAGCAGGGCGACCACGCCCTTGATGAAGCCCGCGGCCCGGAGCCGCTCGACCCGCCGCAGGCAGGCCGGCGCGCTGAGGTTCACCTTGGCGGCCAGCGCCACGTTCGACACCGAGGCGTCGCGCTGCAGGGCGCGCAGGATGGCGCGGTCGGTGCGGTCGAGCTCCGTCGGGGCACGCAACTTTGTTGTGCTCATGGCTTCCTTTCCGGATGAAAAGCCTTCTGCATGGCGATCCTGCCTTTTTTTGAGCGACGAAGCCAGCCAACTTCGCAAGCACATTGCAAAGCCTTCTTCCTACGATCGACAGCTTCAACCCCTCACCGCTTTTGGAGCTGCGTCGATGAACCTGAAGAAATTCCCCCGCCACGCCCTGACCTTCGGCCCCACGCCGATCCAGCCGCTGAAGCGCCTGAGCGCCCACCTGGGCGCCAAGGTCGATCTCTACGCCAAGCGCGAGGACTGCAACAGCGGCCTGGCCTTCGGCGGCAACAAGACGCGCAAGCTGGAGTACCTGATTCCCGAGGCGCTCGAAGGCGGCTACGACACGCTGGTGTCGATCGGCGGCATCCAGTCGAACCAGACGCGCCAGGTGGCGGCCGTGGCCGCGCACCTGGGCCTGAAGTGCGTGCTGGTGCAGGAGAACTGGGTCAACTACTCCGACGCGGTGTACGACCGGGTCGGCAACATCGAGATGTCGCGCATCCTCGGCGCCGACGTGCGGCTGGACGCGGCGGGCTTCGACATCGGCATCCGCCAGAGCTGGGAACAGGCCATGGCCGACGTGCGCGCGGCCGGCGGCAAGCCCTTCCCGATCCCGGCCGGCTGCTCGGAGCACCCGCGCGGCGGCCTGGGCTTCGTGGGCTTTGCCGAGGAAGTGCGCCAGCAGGAGGCCGAGCTCGGGTTCAAGTTCGACTACATCGTGGTCTGCTCGGTCACGGGCAGCACGCAGGCCGGCATGGTCGTGGGCTTCGCGGCCGATGGCCGCGCCGACCGCGTGATCGGCATCGACGCCTCGGCCAAGCCGCAGCAGACCTACGAGCAGATCCTTCGCATCGCCAAAAACACGGCCGAGCTGGTCGAGCTGGGACGCGACATCACCGAGAAGGACGTGGTGCTCGACCGCCGCTTCGGCGGGCCCGAGTACGGGCTGCCGAACGAAGGCACGCTGGAGGCGATCCGGTTGAGCGCGCGCTTCGAGGGCATGCTGACCGACCCGGTGTACGAGGGCAAGTCGATGCACGGGATGATCGAGAAGGTGCGGCTGGGCGAATTCCCGGCGGGCTCGAAGGTGCTGTATGTGCACCTGGGCGGCGTGCCCGCGCTGAACGCCTACAGCTTCCTGTTCCGCAACGGCTGAACCAGACGGCGCCATGAAAAAGGCCGGCATGTGCCGGCCTTTGTCTTGCTGCGAACGAACTCAGCTCGCCCTGCAGATCTTCAGCATGTTGGTGCCGCCGGGCGCGCCCATCGGCTCGCCGCAGGTGATGGCGTACACGTCGCCGCTTTGCACGATGCCGCGCTTCTTCAGGTGGCTCTCGGCCTGGCGCAGCGCGGTGTCGCGGTCGCTTTCCGAATCCATGAGCAGCGGGCGCACGTTGCGGTACAGCGCCAGCTTGCGCTGCGTGGCCAGGCGTGAGGTCAGCGCGTACATGGGGATGTGCGCGCGGTGGCGGCTCATCCACAGGATGGTGGAGCCCGACTCGGTCAGCGCCACGATGGCCTTGGCGCCCAGGTGGTGCGCCGTGAACAGCGCGCCCATGGCGATCGACTGGTCGATGCGGCTGTAGGTCTTGCCGCTGAAGTCGGCGTCGAGCGTCTTGTCTTCGGCGGCCTCGGCGGCTTCGCAGATGCGGCTCATTTCCTGGACGGTCTCGAGCGGGTAGCGGCCCGAGGCGGTTTCGGCGGAGAGCATCACGGCGTCGGTGCCGTCGAGCACGGCGTTGGCCACGTCGCTCACCTCGGCGCGGGTGGGTACGGGGTTGGTGATCATCGACTCCATCATCTGGGTCGCGGTGATGACCACCTTGTCCATGTCGCGCGCCATGCGGATCATCTTTTTCTGCAGCGCCGGCACGGCGGCGTTGCCCACTTCCACGGCCAGGTCGCCACGGGCGACCATGATGCCGTCGCTGGCGCGCAGGATTTCTTCCAGCTTCGGAATGGCCTCGGCACGCTCGATCTTGGCGATCATGCCGGGCTTGTGGCCGTACTCGGCGGCCGCCACGTTGCACAGCTGGCGCGCCATTTCCATGTCGGTGGCGTTCTTGGGGAAGCTCACGGCCACGTAGTCGGCCTGGAAGCTCATCGCGGTCTTGATGTCTTCCATGTCCTTGGCCGTCAGCGCGGGCGCCGTGAGGCCGCCGCCCTGCTTGTTGATGCCCTTGTTGTTCGACAGCTCGCCGCCCAGCTTGACGGTGGTGTGCACCGCCTCGCCCTTGACGCCATCGACCGTGAGCACGATCAGGCCGTCGTTCAGCAGCAGCTTGTCGCCGGGCTTCACGTCGCGCGGCAGGTCCTTGTAGTCGAGGCCGACGGCATCGACATCACCCAGCTCGGTGCGCGAGGCGTCGAGCACGAACTTGGCGCCCGGCTCCAGCCAGATCTTGCCCTGCGCGAACTTGCCGACGCGGATCTTCGGGCCCTGCAGGTCGGCCATGATGGCCACTTCGCGGCCGGCCTTGCGGGCGGCTTCGCGCACCATGGTGGCGCGGTCGATGTGGTCCTGCGCCGTACCGTGGCTGAAGTTCAGCCGCACCACGCTGACCTTGGCCAGGATCATCTGTTCCAGCAATTCCGGCGTGCTGGAGGCGGGGCCGAGGGTGGCGACGATCTTGGTGGCGTGGCGGGGGATGCGGTCCGAGCTCATGAAGGGGGTCTCCGTTTTGTATTCGCTACTGTATACACTTTGTGTGTCGAACGGAAGTCAGTCGCCACGGGGGATTTCCCTCCCGTGGCCGGACCGCCGCCGGAATCAGCCCGCCGCGCGCTTGGCCAGGATCTCGAAGGCCGGCAGGGTCTTGCCCTCCAGCACCTCGAGGAAGGCACCGCCGCCGGTCGAGATGTAACCGACCTGCTTTTCGATGCCGTACTTGGCGATGGCCGCCAGGGTGTCGCCGCCGCCGGCGATCGAGAAGGCGCTGCTTTCGGCAATGGCTTGCGCAATGGCCTTCGTGCCGCCCGCGAAGGCGTCGAACTCGAACACGCCCACGGGGCCGTTCCAGACGATGGTGCCGGCTTCGCGCAGCTGCGCGGCCAGGATGGCGGCCGTCTTCGGGCCGATGTCCAGGATCAGGTCGTCGTCGGCCACGTCGGTGGCGGCCTTGACGGTGGCGGGTGCGTCGGCCGCGAAGGTCTTGGCCGTGACCACGTCGACCGGAATCGGCACGTCGGCGCCGCGCGCGCGCATGGCGTCGATCACGGCCTTGGCCTGGTCGAGCAGGTCGGGCTCGGCCAGCGACTTGCCGATCTTCAGGCCCGCGGCCAGCATGAAGGTGTTCGCGATGCCGCCGCCGACGATCAGCTGGTCGACGTTGGCCGACAGGCTCTTGAGGATGGTGAGCTTGGTGCTGACCTTCGAGCCCGCCACGATGGCGACCAGCGGGCGCTTGGGCTGGGCCAGTGCCTTGGTGATGGCGTCGATCTCGGCCGCCAGCAGCGGGCCGGCCGCGGCCACCTTGGCGAACTGGGCGATGCCGTAGGTGGTGGCTTCGGCGCGGTGGGCGGTGCCGAAGGCGTCGTTCACGTAGATGTCGGTGAGCGCGGCCAGCTTGCGGGCCAGCGCTTCGTCGTTCTTCTTCTCGCCCTTGTTGACGCGGCAGTTCTCCAGCAGCACGACCTGGCCGGGCTTGACGTCGACGCCGTCGACCCAGTTGGCCACCAGCGGCACGTCACGGCCGAGCAGCTCGCCCAGGCGCTGGGCGACGGGCGCCAGCGAGTCTTCAGGCTTGAACTCGCCTTCGGTCGGGCGACCCAGGTGCGAGGTGACCATCACGGCCGCGCCGGCGTCGAGCGCCAGCTGGATGCAGGGCACCGAAGCGCGGATGCGCGTGTCTTCGGTGATGCGGCCGGCATCGTCCTGCGGCACGTTGAGGTCGGCACGGATGAAGACGCGCTGGCCGGCGGCCTTGCCTTGCGCACAGAGGTCGGTGAATCGAATGACGTTCATGGGTCTGAGGATGGTGAAAGACGGGACTGCCCGCATTGTAGTTTTCGCCCTCTGGCGCCCCTGCGCGTCTCTTGCGGGGCGGTGATGCTTTTTCAGGCCTTCGGCTGCGCGGTCGCGAACTGCTCCAGGATGCCGACGAAGCTCGCCGCCGCGGGCGACAGCGAACGCCGCGCCGCGCTGTACACGCAGACCTCGCGGTGGAAGTCGGGCGACTCGAGCCGCACCATCTGCAGCCCGTGCGCGCGCACCAGCGACGCCGAGTAGGTCGGGCACACGGTCAGCCCCAGCCCCGAGGCCACCATGCCCAGCGCGGTGGTCATGTACGACACCTCCTGCGTGCCCGGCCGCATCAGGAAGGCGCGCTCCTCGGCCCCCAGCTCGGGCAGCACGCGCTGGCGGAAGTCGCGCGTGGGCGCGATGAAGGTGTAGGGCCCCAGCTCGTGCCAGCGCACCTTGCGGCGCTTGGCAAAGGCGTGGCCGGGCGGGCAGATCAGCCAGTGGCGGTCGCGGAACAGCGTGCGGCGCTCGATGGCGGCGGCGTCCACCGCCACGTCCTGGCCCACGGCCAGCTCGACGTCGCCGGCCGCCACGCCCAGCAGCAGGTGCTCGGGCAGCGTGTCGGCCAGGCGCACGTCCACGTCGGGGTACGCCTCGCGGTAGGCGGCGATCACGCGCGGCATCAGCGTGCAGGCCATGAGCTGCGGCGCTGCGAGCCGCAACAGCCCTTTCTTCTTGTCACGCAAATCGGTCACGCCCGCGACCGCGCTCGTGAGGTCGCCGAGCAGCCGGTGCACCGACGGCAGGAACTCGCGCCCCGCCTCCGACAGCTGCACGCGGCGCGTGTTGCGGTCGAGCAGCTGCACGCCCATCTCGCGCTCGAGCTCGCGCACCAGCACGCTGAGCGCCGACTGCGTGAGGTGCAGCTGCCCGGCGGCGGTGGTGAAGCTGCCGGTTTCGGCCACGGCGGCGAAGGCGCGCAGCTGGCGCAGGGTGAGGTTCATATATATGGTTATTTCATCAATCGATGAATTAATTTCGATTGCATCATAAGACGCGGCATTGCCCAATCGCGGCCTCAACGGAGACACGACATGCCGACGACCGCCACCCCCACGGCGCCCCCACCCATTCGCGGGCTGCACCACTTCGCCTGGCGCTGCCGCGACAGCGAGGAAACCCGCCACTTCTACGAAGACCTGCTGGGCCTGCCGCTGGCCCACGTCATCAAGAACGACCACGTGCCGAGCACGGGCGAGTACTGCCCCTACGTGCACATCTTTTTCCAGATGCGCGACGGCGCGTACATCGCCTTCTTCGACCTGGGCGACGACACCGCCGCGCTGCCCTCGCCCAACACGCCTTCGTGGGTGAACCACATCGCGCTGCGCGTCGACTCGGTGGCCGACCTGCTCGCCGCCAAGGCGCGGCTCGAAGGCGCGGGCATCGAGGTGCTGGGCGTGACCGACCACCACATCATCGAATCGATCTACTTCTTCGACCCCAACGGCATCCGCTTGGAACTCACCACGCCGACCGTGCCGCAGGCCGAGATGGACGCGCACGCGCGCCATGCCCATGCCGACCTCGACGCGTGGACCGCGCGCAAGGCGGCGCTTCGCGCAGCGAAAGGCGCGTCGCATGTCTGAGCTGCAACTTGCCGTCATCGACGTGAAGCCCGGCGCGGCCATGGACAGCCAGTCGGGCCTGCAGCTGCTGCGCCCGCGCATCTACGGCGCCTTCCGCGCGCCGCCGGGGCCGAAAAAGATCGCGGCCATCGTGATGCACCCAACCAGCAACTTCATGGGCCACTACCTCATCGGCCCGCTGGCCGAGCGCGGCATCTGCTGCATGGGCCTGAACTCGCGCTTCGTCGGCAACGACACGGTGTTGCTGATGGAGCGCGCGATTCAAGACCTGGGCGCCGGCGTGCAGTACCTGCGCGCGGCCGGCTACGAGAAGGTGTTCCTGGTCGGCAACTCGGGCGGCGCGGCGCTCTCGGCCTTCTACCAGGCGCAGGCCGAACAGCTCACCGCCACGCACCTGCCCGACGGCGACCCGACGCACCTGCACGCCAGCGACCTGCCGCCGGTAGACGGCCTCGCGCTGTGCGCCGCGCACCTGGGCCGCACGCGGCTCATGAGCGACTGGATCGACCCCTCGGTCACCGACGAGCACGACCCGCTCTCGGTCGACCCCGAGCTCGACATGTACGACCCGCGCCACCGCGTGCCCTACGAGGCCGACTTTCTCGCGCGCTTCAGCGCGGCGCAGAAGGCGCGGCTGGACCGCATCGAGCAGTGGTGCCTCGAACGCCTCGCGCTGCTGCGCAGCACACCCGGCGCGCCGCGCGACCAGACCTTCGTCGTCTACCGCACGCATGCCGATCCGCGCTGCGTCGACCTCTCGCTCGATGCCAATGCGCGCCTGCCCGGCAGCGTCTGGGGCGATGCGCGGCAGGTGAACTATTCGGCCAACGCGATGGGCCGCACCACCTCGCTCACGGCTTTTCTCTCGCAGTGGTCGTCGCGCTCGCAGGCCGACGGGCCCACCAACCTCGCGCGCACCACGGTGCCCAAGCTGCTGCTGACCTACACCGGCGACCAGTCGACCTTCCCGAGCACGCGCGACGCCTGGATGGCCGCGGGCGGCGCGCGCATCCGCAACGTCGACATCGTGGGCGGCAACCACTACCTGGCGGGCCAGCCGCACCTGATTCCGCAGGCGGCCGATGCCATCGCCGAGTTCGCGCACGCGCTGTAGAAGAGCCATGGAAAACTTTGCATTCGCACCGGCCTACGAGTTGCCGGTCTGGCCCTTCACGCCGCCGCCCGAACTCGGCAGCGCGCAGGTGGTGCGCCACCCGGTCGTGATCGTCGGCGCCGGCCCCTCGGGCCTCACGCTGGCCTGCGACCTCGCGCAACGCGGCGTGCGCGCCGTGCTGCTCGACGAAGACGACACCGTGGGCGTGCGCGGCGCCTCGTCGCGCGGCATCTGCTATGCGCAAAAGAGCCTGGAGATCTTCGAGCGCCTGGGCATCTGCGAGCGCATCGCGGCCAAGGGCGTCACCTGGTCGTTCGGGCGCACCTTCTCGGGCAACGAGGAGGTCTACAACTTCAACCTGCAGGCCACGAGCGTCTCGACGCAGCCGCCCTTCATCAACCTGCAGCAGTTCTACATCGAGTGGTTCCTGGTCGAGCGCATTCTCGAACTCGGCGTGACCGACCTGCGCTGGAAGAGCCGCGTGACGCGCGTCGAGCCGCTGGCCGACGGCGTGCGCATCGACGTCGAGACGCCCGCCGGCAGCTACACGATCGAGGCCGACCACCTAATCGACGCCACGGGCGCGAACAGCCCGATCCGCACGCAGCTCGGCGTGGCATCGCATGCCTCGCGCAGCACCGACCGCTGGTGCATCAGCGACGTGCGCTTCGAGAAGCCGCTGCCCACCGAGCGCTGGACCTGGGTCGACGCGCCCTTCAACGAAGGCCGCGGCGTGTGGCAGCACCTGATGGCCGACGGCGTGTGGCGCATCGACTACCAGATGCCCGAAGACTGCGACCCGGCCGAGATCAGCCGCCCCGAGGTGGCCGGCGCGCGGCTGCGCGAACAGCTCGGGCCCGACGTGGCGTTCGAGTTCGTGTGGATCGGACCGTATGGCTACCGCGACCACCTGCTGGAGCGCTTCCGCCACGGCCGCGTGTGCTTCATCGGCGATGCCGCGCACGTGGTAAGCCCCTTCGGCGCGCGCGGCGGCAACACCGGCATCCAGGACGCGGCCAACCTCGGCTGGAAGCTCGCGCTGGTCACGCAGGGGAAGGCTGGCGATGCGCTGCTCGACAGCTACGACGCCGAGCGCCGCCCGGCCGCGCAGGAGAACCTGACGGTCACGAGCCGTTCGGCGCGTTTTCTCGCGCCGCGCTCGCCGGCCGAGCACACGCTGCGCCGCGCCGTGGTGGCGCTGGCCAAGCGCCACACCTTCGCGCGCGCGCTCGTCAACACGGGCCGCATGTCGGTCGCCAACGACTACCCCGCCGCGCCGCTGCTGCCCGAGGGCGCGCGCACGGTGCAGAACCTGCCGCTGCGCTGGGCCGACGGGCGCCAGACCACGCTGATGCAGCTGCTGGCCGAGGGCACGCAGTGCCTGGGTCTGTGGTTCGCGCCGACGCGCGCGCAGGCGCAGGCCGCGTGCGATGCCACGGCCGCACTGCCGCTGCGCCTGCTGGCCGTGGGTGGCGACAGCGGCCTGCCGACCTTGCAGGCCGACGAGACGCTGGCGCGCCACCTCGGCCTCGACCCCGGCGCGACGGGCGGCTTCGTGCTCGTGCGCCCCGATGCCTACCGCGCCGCCGTGCTGGCGCAGGCCACACCCGACACGATCACCGCCGCAGTCCGCACGGCGCTCGCACTCCCTTCGTCCCCATGATCACCGAGCCCCGCATCCCCGACCCCGACGGCTTCTACGCCGCCCTGCTGGCTGCGCACGAAGGCCGCACCGAGGCGCAGAGCGCCGACCTCAACGCGCGCCTCGTGCTGCTGCTGGCCAACCAGTGCGCCGACCAGGCCGTGCTGCTCGCCTGCATCGACGCGGCGGCCGAGGCCGACGACGACATCCCCACGACCACGACAACACCTCCATGACCGCCACCGCCTCTTTCGCTTCCGCCTCCGACACCCGCGAGCAGAAGCCCCGGCTGCAGGAACTCGCGCCGGGCGCCTACGGCTACATCAGCGATTTCGATCCCAACTGCGGCTTCGTCGTCGGCGAAGACCAGGTGGTGCTGATCGACACCCGCCCCACGCCGCGCATGGCGCGCGACTTCCTCGCGGCGATCCGCAGCGTGACCGACAAGCCGATCCGCACCATCGTGCTCACGCACTACCACGCGGTGCGCGTGATGGGCGCGAGTGCCTTCGACGAGGTGCAGGAGATCGTCGCCAGCAACGGCACGCTCGACTGGATCCGCACGCGCGGCCAGGCCGACTTCGAATCGGAAGTCGGCCGCTTCCCGCGCCTGTTCGCGGGCGTGGAAGAGATTCCGGGCCTGACCTTCCCGACCACGGTCTTCGAGCGCGAGATGACGCTGCCGCTGGGCGACGGCCGCGAACTGCGGCTCATGGCGCTGGGCCGCGGCCATTCGAGCGGCGACACCGTGGCCTGGCTGCCCGACAGCGGCGTGCTGTTTGCGGGCGACGTGGTCGAGAACCACTGCGGCGTGTACGCGGGCGACGCCTACATCGGCGACTGGGCCGGCACGCTCGACGCGGTGCGCGCGCTGCAACCGCGCGTGCTGGTGCCCGGGCGCGGCGCGGTGCTGCAGGGTGAAGCGGCCTGCGCCGAAGCGATCGGGCTCACGAAGGACTTTCTCTCGACGCTGCTCGACAGCGTGCGCGCGGGCATCACCGCGGGCGAGACGCTCAAGGGCTGCTTCGCGCGCGCCGAGGCGGCCATGACGCCGCGCTTCAGCGGCTGGCCGGTGTTCCAGCACGTGCTGCCCTTCGACGTCTCGCGCGCCTACGACGAGCTGCGCGGCATCGAGCACCCCGTCGTGTGGACCGCCGAGCGCGACCGAGAGCTCTGGCAGATCCTGCGCGGCACCTGAGCCGCCCTCTTTTTCAACAAAGCAACGGAGACAACAAACGATGAAGCGCTTCCTTCCCCTGCTGGCCGCGACCCTCGCGCTCGCCGCCGCGCCCTTCGCGTCGGCGCAGCCTGCGGCCTACCCCAGCCAACCCGTGAAATGGATCGTGCCCTACGTGGCCGGCGGCGGCACCGACAACCTCGCGCGCTCGCTGGCCGAGGCCATGCAGCCGTCGCTCGGCCAGCCGCTGATCATCGACAACCGCCCCGGCGCGTCGACCAACATCGGCGTGTCCGTGATGATGCAAGCCAAGCCCGACGGCTACACGATCATGCAGGCCGAGAACGCGGCGCTGCTGTTCAACGAGCACATGTTCGCCAAGCTGCCCTACAAGCCGGCGACCGACTTCACCTACATCGGCACCATCGGGCGCTTCCCGGTGGCGCTGGTCGTGCACCCCGACTTTCCCGCGAAGAACGTGGCGGAGTTCGTGCGCTACGTGAAGGCCAACCCCGACAAGGTGAGCTACGCCTCGCCCGGCAACGGTTCGCCGCACCACATGGCGATGGAGCTGTTCAAGCAGAAGGCGGGCCTCACGATCACGCACGTGCCGTACAAGGGCGCCGCGCCCGCCATGACCGACGTGATGGGCGGCCAAGTGCCGACGATGATGCTCGACCTGGCCTCGGGCCTGCCGATCATCAAGTCGGGCAAGGTGCGCGTGCTGGCCATCGCGCTGCCGCAGCGCGCCGGTGCGTTGCCCGAGGTGCCGACCTTCGTCGAGGCCGGCTTCAGCGACGTCAACGCCTACGCCTTCCACGGCCTGATCGGCCCGGCCGGCATGCCGCCCGAGGCCGTGGCGCGCATCAACACCGAGCTGCACAAGGCAATGAAAGCACCGAAGGTGGTGAAGCTGTTTGCGGAGTTCGGCTTCGAGGCGCTGCCCGGCACGCCGCAGGACTTCTACAAGCTCTCGCGCGCGGAGAGCGAGCGCTGGGGCAACATCATCAAAACCGCCGGCGTGAAACTCGACTGATCGAATCCGGTCACCAGCCCAGGCCGAGGTGCAGGGGCAGGTAGACCGCCATGCCGGCCAGCATCGTGCCGAGCACGCCGCGCCGCCAGAAGTAGTAGGCGCCGCCGACGACCGCCGCGTAGAGGCGGGCGTCGTGCAGCGTGGTGATCAGGTGGCCCTGCGTCATCACGATCTCGGGCGCGATCACGCCGGCCAGCGCGGCGGCCGGCGCGTAGTGCAGCGCGCGGTGCGCCCACTCGGGCAGGCCCCAGGGCCGGTCCAGGATGAAGAAGAAGCAGCGCGTGAGCACGGTGACGCCGGCGAGGCCGGCGATCACGGCCAAAGACCACCAGTCGGTGCCGCCGCTCATTTGTCGTCCTCCGCGTCGGGGTCGAGCCCGAACTGCTTTTCGAGCCAGAAGCACAGCAGCACGGCCACGCCGATCGCGACCACGATGTTGAGCTTGAGCGGCAGCGCGTAGGCCGCGACCGCCGTGGCGCCCGCGATGAGCGCGGCCAGCACGCGCAGCCGCGTCGTCGCCATCGAGCAGACGATGGCCACCAGGCTCAGCACGCCGGCAAAGCCCAGGCCCCAGGTCTGCGGAATGAAATTGGCCAGCGCGATGCCCAGCAGGCTCATGCCCATCCACGCGCACCAGGTCACGAAGTAGTTGCCGGTGAGGTAGGCCTCTTGCGACAGCTGCTCGGCGGGCGTGGTCGGCGGGGCCGTGTACTGCTTCGTGAAGAGCGCATAGCTCAGGTCGGCCGTCAGGTAGCCGTGCAGCAGGCGGCGCCAGCGCGGCATGTGCATGAGGTAGGGCCGCAGGTGCAGGCTGAACACCACGAAGCGCAGGTTGACGCAGAAGCCCGTCGCCAGGATCACCCAGGCCGGCGCGCCCGCGGCCAGCAGCGGGATGGCGGCCAGCTGCGAGCTGCCGGCGTAGACGAACAGGGTCATCGCCACGGCCTCGAGCACGCTCATGTCCGACTTGACCATGGCCACGCCGGTCATCAGGCCCCAGGCGCCGATGCCGAGCGCGGCCGAGGCCATGTCGCGCATGCCGGCGCGGAACTCGGGCTGGCGGCGCAGCGTGGGCGAGAGGAACATCAGCCGAAGACCTGGCCGGCCTTCAGGTCGAAGCCGCGCAGGAAATCGGCCGCGGGCAGGCGCTTGCCGCCCGGGCGTTGCAGTTCGGTGAGCACCACGGTCGCATCGGCGGCCGCCACGGCGACACCGGTAGCGTCGGCTGAGACGATGGTGCCGGGCGTGGCGGCGCCTGCAGGGCCGGTCGCCACGTGCGCGGCCCAGAGCTTGACGGTCTCGCCGCCGAGCGGGCTGTTGGCACCGGGGAACGGATCGAAGGCCAGCACGCGGCGCACGATGGCGGCGGCCGGCTGCGCCCAGTCGATCAGCGCTTCGTGCTTCTCGACCTTGTGGGCGTAGGTGATGCCTTCGGTGGGCTGCGGCGTGCGGGTGAGTTGCCCGATCTGCGCCAGCGCCTCGACCACCATGCGGCCGCCGAGCGCGGCCAGCCGGTCGTGCAGGCGGGCGGTGTTCTCGCCGGGCGCGATGTCGAGCGCCTCGCGCAGCAGCATGTCGCCGGTGTCCAGGCCCGCGTCCATCTGCATGATGGTGATGCCGGTCTGTGCGTCGCCGGCCTCGATGGCGCGGTGGATCGGCGCGGCGCCGCGCCAGCGCGGCAGCAGGCTGGCGTGGATGTTGAGGCAGCCGTGCGTCGGCAGGTCGAGCACCCACTGCGGCAGGATCAGCCCGTAGGCCGCGACCACCATCACGTCGGGCTGCCACGCGAGCAGCGTGTCGCGCGCGGCGGTGGCCTCGTCGGGGTACTTGCCGTCCAGCCGCAGGCTGCGCGGCTGGGCGACGGGCCAGTTGTGGGTCACGGCGCACTGCTTGACGGGCGAAGCCTGCAGCTTCATGCCGCGACCGGCGGGCCGGTCGGGCTGGCTCATCACGCCGACGATGTCATGGCCGGCGGCGGCGATGGCCTCCAGGGCGACGCGCGCGAACTCGGGCGTGCCCGCAAAAACGACTTTCAACGCGCTCAATCCCGGATCCGTTCGAATTCGAGGTCATCCCCCGTGTGGTACCGGCGCACCACGCCGGTGGGGTCGATGTAGATATAGAGCATGCGACGCTCGTTGATGGCCTTGTAGCGCCAGGTCCAGACGGTGCCGTCGAAGGAGCTGACGCGGCTGATTTCGTAGGGCTTGCCGTAGAAGGCCAGCACCTCGTTCTGGCGCCAGCGGTCGACCTGGATGTCGTGGTCGAAGCGCGCCTCGGTGAGCACCTGGGTCACCGAGACGACCTTGCCGGACGCGTCGAGGTCGATGTCGACCACCTCGAAGCCGGCCGGCATGCGCGAGTACTGCAGGCGCTCACCGCCGCCGTTGAGCGGGTAGCGGCCGGTGGGCGCGCCCAGGCGCTGCAGGGTTTCGGCGGCGGAGGTGCCGGGCTGGATGCGCGTGGGTTCGCTGACGCAACCCGCCAGGAACAACAGTCCGGCGGCGGCCAGCGAGGACCACGCAGCCCGACGGTTCATGCCCGTGCTTCTTTCATGTCCTCGCGCTGCTGCTTGAGGAGCTTGCTCTTGATGCGGTTGCGCTTGAGCGGCGACAGGTATTCGACGAACACCTTGCCCATGAGATGGTCGAGCTCGTGCTGGATGCACACGGCCAGCAGGCCGTCGGCCTCGAGGGTGTGGGTGTTGCCGTCGGCGTCGAGCGCCTGGACCTTCACCGAGGTGGAGCGCATCACGCCGTCGTAGATGCCGGGCACCGAGAGACAGCCCTCTTCATTCAGCACCTTTTCGTCGCTGGCCCAGGTGATTTCCGGGTTGATGAGCACGATCGGCTCGTTGCGCTCTTCGGAGACGTCGATCACGACCACGCGCTCGTGCACGTCGATCTGGGTCGCGGCCAGGCCAATGCCGCTCGCGTCGTACATGGTTTCCAGCATGTCGGCGACCAGGGTCTTGATGCGCGCGTCCACGCCCTGCACCGGCTTGGCCACCGTGTGCAGGCGCTTGTCGGGGTAACTCAGAATGATTCGTTTGGCCATGAAATCGGGGGGAAGTTGTGGCTATTTTCGCCAATTCCGCGACGCGTCGCGGCGCATTGGCGCGAAAACGTTGCCCTTGCAAGGGCTTCGGGCGCAGAATTCGTAGCAAATTGTGAGATTCGTATGCGCCACGATACTTCGTGCGCTCACCCATCCAGACATGACACAGCCCAGCTCCACCGAACACCAGCGCCCGACCCTCTTTGCCTTCTGGACGGCCGCCCTGGCGGTGGCCGGCAGTTGCGGCGCCACGGCGGCCTGGGCGCAGACGACCTACCCGGTCACGCCCCAGCAGCGCGCCACCGCCCAGCAGACCGCCCAGGCGGGTGTGCCGCTGAGCGAGCTGTCGCCGAAGGCGCCCGACGAATACACGGTCAAGCCCGGTGACACGCTCTGGGCCATCTCGCGCCTGTACCTGCTGCGCCCCTGGCGCTGGCCGGAGCTGTGGGGCATGAACATCAACGAGATCCAGGACCCGCACCGCATCTACCCGGGGCAGGTGCTGTACCTGGACAAGAGCGGCGGCCGCGCCCGCCTGACCACCCGCCGCAGCGTGGGCGGCGTCGACGGCGGCACCATCAAGCTGTCGCCGCGCACGCGCTTCGACTCGCTCGCCGGCATGGCCCTGCCCACGCTCAACCCGAGCCTGATCGAGCCCTTCCTCAGCGAACCCATCGTGGTCGACGCCAACACGCTCGACGCCGCGCCGCGCATCGTGGCCGGCAACGACAGCCGCGTGCTGCTGTCGCGCGGCGACCGCGCCTATGCACGCGGCAACGCCGAATCGCCGCTGGTCGAAAAGCCGGGCCCGGTGCAGCACTACCGCATCTTCCGCAACGCCACGCCGCTGAAAGACCCCGGCACCGGCGAAATCCTCGGCTACGAGGCGCAGTACCTGGGCAAGGCCCAGCTGCAGCGCGGCGAATCGACCACCATCGAGACGACCGGCGACAAGGACGTCATCACGGTCGTGCCGGCCAGCATCGACATCATTGCGTCGCGCGAGGAAATGCGCGCCGGCGACCGCCTGCTGCCCGAGCCGCCGCGCCAGCTGCTGAGCTACGCGCCGCGCGCGCCCTCCACCCAGGTGGACGGCCGCATCGTGTCGGTCTACGGCAACGCCGTGCAGTACGCGGCGCAGAACCAGGTCGTGGCCATCAACAAGGGCACGCGCGACGGCGTCGACAACGGCCACGTGCTGGCCATTTTGAAGAACGGCGAGACCATCCTCGACCGCACCGGCGCACGCAAGGAAACGATCAAGCTGCCGAACGAACGCATCGGCCTGCTGATGGTGTTCCGCACCTTCGAGAAAGTCTCGTACGCACTCGTGCTCGAAATCAACGACACTCCCCGCGCCGGCGACTTCCTCGTCAATCCCTGACACGCGCCTGAGGCTTCTTTCTCGCACACTCGTTTGGAACGCGCAGAACTCGCAGGCTGGCTGCGACTTTCACTGACCCCAGGCGTCGGCGACGGCGCCGCACGCCGCCTGCTCGCGGCCTTCGGGCTGCCTGACGCGATCTTCGCGCAGCCGGAGGCGACGCTGGGCGAAGTCGTCAGCACCGCCCAGGCCGCCGCGCTCAAGCAGCCGCCCTCCGGCCTGCAGGCACAGATCGACCAGACCTGGCAATGGCTGCACCCCGCGGACGACCCCACCGGCGGCGCCATCACGCGCCGCGTCGTGACGCTCGGCGACACCGGCTACCCGGGTTCGCTGCTCGAGATGGTCGACCCGCCGCTGATGCTCTATGTGCTCGGTGCCGCCGCCTTCGACCTCACGCAACTCGGCCGCAGCCTCGCCGTGGTCGGCAGCCGCAACCCGACGCCGCAGGGCGCCAGCCATGCGCGCGCCTTCGCACGGGCGCTGGGCGAAGCGGGCCTGCCCGTCGTCTCGGGCCTGGCACTCGGCATCGACGGCGCGGCGCACCTGGGCGCGCTCGACGCGGCCGGCGACGCCCCGGTGCTCGCCACGGTGGCGGTGGTCGGCACCGGCCTGGACCGCGTGTACCCCGCGCGCCACCGCGACCTGGCGCACCGCATCACGCTGCAGGGGCTGATCGTGAGCGAGCTGCCGCTGGGCACGCCGCCGCTCACGCAGAACTTTCCCAAGCGCAACCGCCTCATCGCGGGCCTGGCGCGCGGCACGCTGGTGGTCGAGGCGGCGCTGGCGTCGGGCTCGCTCATCACCGCGCGGCTCACGTCGGAGCAGGGCAAGGAAGTGTTCGCGATCCCGGGTTCGATCCACTCGCCGCAATCGCGCGGCTGCCACGCGCTGATCCGGCAGGGTGCGAAGCTGGTCGAGTCGGTGAACGACATCCTCGAAGAACTGCCGCCGCTGGCGCCGCCCGCTCGCACGCCTTCCACCGACACGCCTTCGCCGGCCCCAGAGCATCCGCTGCTCGACGCCCTCGGCTTCGACCCGGTGAGCCTCGATGCGCTGAGCGCACGCACCGGCTGGAGCGCGGCCCAGCTGCAGGCGAAGATGCTCGAGCTTGAACTCGACGGGCATGTCTCGCGGTTGCCCGGCGGCCTGTTTCAAAGAGCCGCCGTCGGCTGACGCCCAGTCCGCGCCCGCTTTTTCGTGGAACACCGCGGAACCGGCTTTGCCGGGCCGCTGGTGTTGCCCCCGGTAGGGGGTTGGCGCAGCGACACGAAGTGCGCGAAGACTGGGGGCGAGCAACGGTTTCCTGGGCTATATTGGGCCCATGTTCGAAGTGCTCGTGTTTGTGTATGAAAACTACTGGCGCGGCGATGCCTGCCCCGAACCCGAACAGCTGGGCCGCAAGCTCAGTGCGCACGGTTTCGAGGCGGACGAAATACGCGACGCCCTGCAGTGGCTCGACGGCCTGAGCCTTGCCACGCAAGGCCTGCAGTTTGAACACCAGGCCAGTGAAGGCGATGACGACAACGCCATCACCACTGCCCGCGTCACGCTGGGCGGCGCGCCCGATGCGGCGCTGCCCCAGTCGAGCCAGTCGATGCGCGTGTACTCGCCGTCGGAGCAGGAACACCTCGGCGCCGAATGCCTCGGCTTCATCCGTTTTCTCGAACTTTCGAACGTGCTGCCCTGCGGCCTGCGCGAGATCGTCGTCGAGCGCGCGATGGCCGCGCCGGGCGACCCGGTGGCATTGGACGAACTCAAGATCATCGTGCTGATGGTGCACTGGAGCACGGGCATCGAGCCCGACGCACTCGTGCTCGACGAGCTTTGCGAGAGCCGCGAAGGCCGTACGGCACACTGAGCTCGCCTCCGAGCTGCGCGCACTTCCCCACAGACGAGAACAGCCGCGCGGCTGACTAGTTCAGCAGCCGCTCGGGATTCGCATCGAGCTTCGCCAGCGCCTCGCGCGTTGCGCGCGCGGTGAGCGTTTCTTCCTCGGCCGGCACCAGCAGGCCAGCCTGCAGGTACATCGCCAAGCGCCCAGCCTGGATGAGGAAGCTGCGGCCGTCGGCCGAGGCAAACAGGTGCAGCTGCTTGCGGTCGCTGCGCCAGACGAACTGGACCTGGGTCACGCGGTCGTTGTGGTCCAGCATGAACCAGTTGCCGACCTGCAGCTCGTGGGTCCACGCGAGCATGTCTTCGGCCACCTTGACGCCGGCGGTGTCGGAAATGACCTCGATCGCGGTCGCGTCCACGCCGAGCAGCAGCTCGATGCTCTGCGCGTCCAGCGGCAGGCTGGAGGCGCTGCCGTCGTCGGTCACGAAGTCTTCCAGGTGCGCCAGCCGCTCGGCCATGGCCTCGATCTTGGCCTGCGGAATGGCTTCTGTCTTCGACATGAAGGCGTCGGTGAGCGTGGCGCCGATGGTCTTGATGTGGCCTTCCTGCGGCTCGCCGACGATGCCCAGCAGGTCCATGCCCTGGCGCAGTCGCTGCAGCAGCTGCGGCAGGTCCTGGATTACGCGGGCGCGGTCGGCGCGGTTGGGCTTGGCACTCGCGGCCCAGACCAGCTCGGAGGCCACGCGCTTGAGCATCACGGTGTGCTCGCCCTGCGCGCCGTAGCGCAGCGCGGCGATGGCCAGCACCTCGGCCCAGACCTTGAACAGGAACTCGCGGATCTCGTCGCGCACCGGCATGTCGTTGAGCATCTTGCGCAACTCGATGGTGTACTGGATCGCCATCGTCTCCTTCTGCTCGACCTGCTGCGCCACGCTCATGACGCGCTGCGTGGCGTCGCTCTGCGTGAGGTAGCGGCTGAGGAAAGCGACGAACTCGTCGAACACCAGCTTGAACACGCGCTGGCCGGTCTCGGGGTACTGCTCGATCACCTGCACCACGCGCTTGATCTCGTTTTCGAGCGCGCTGCCGGTGATGGCGGCGGCGTCGAAGCCCATCACGCAGGAACCCATGCGGTCGATCAGCATGCGCGCAGGGTGCTGCAAGGTGCCGAAGAATTCGGGCTCGGCGATGGCCACGCGCAGCACGGGCATCTGCAGCCGCGCGAACCACACGCGGGCGGAGAACGGAATGCGCTCTTCCGCGAGGATGGCCTGGAACATCAGCGCCACGATCTCGACCGTGGCCTTGTCGGCCGTGGTGGGCGCGCGCTTCTTGAGTTCGGCGGTGCGCCGGCGCAGGTCGACGGCGGTCTGCTGGATCAGCGTGGCCTGTTCGCCGCCGCCGTCGATGTACTGCGTGGCCGCCATGCGGTAGGCGACCTCGGCATCGGCGATGGCGCCGGCAAAGGTGCGTGAAAACACGCGGGGCGCGGCCACGCCGCCACCGGTGCCGGTCGTGCCACCGCCCGGTTGCGAGGCGCCGGCCTCGCCGCCGATGCGCGCGGCGACAAAGCGCTTGAGGCTCAGCAGCGCGGTCTGCGCGCGCTGCCGCGCGAAGGCGAGCGGCGAGCTGCCCATCATCGAGCTGGAAGCCGGCCCCGACGACGGCACGGACGCCGCATGCGAGGCCTGGAAAGCGAAGCCCGGACGCTGCTGCTGCTGCGATGGCTGCTGGCCGTGCGGCACCGCCGCACCCGCCGGCGCGCCCTGCCCCATCGGCATGCTCGACGACACCGGCATGCCCATGGACGACGGGCCGCCGCCCGAATCGCCCGTGCGGCGCACGAAGCTCTTGAGGTCGATTTCGGGCATCACGCCCTGCGCGATCAGGAAGGCGTTGGCGCTTTCGTAGGCCTTCACGACCACGTCCGCCAGGGCCTGCTGCGCCGTGCCCTGCACACGGCCCCAGGCCTCGCGGCTCAGGCCGGCGGCCAGCCACTGTTCCACCAGCAGCTTGGCCAGGGTCTCGGGTTTCAGCACGTCCCGGGCATCGAGCTCGTGCGTGCCCTCGAGGTGCTGGATGCGCAGGCGCAGGTCGCTGAGTTCGAAGCTGGCCCTGTCGTGGATGGTCTGTGCCAGGCGCGAGGCGAGGATGTTGCTCTCGACCACCTCGTCGCCGATGAGCTCCAGCCGCAGCGCCGCGGGGGCCGACGAGGTGCCGCCCGCCGGGCCCGTGCCCAGCGCCTTGCGCCAGCCGGTCTGCGCCAGCGACACCCACTGCGAGGCATGGCCCTGGAACGCCACGAGGTCGTCGCGGCTTTCCTGCATGGTGCGCGCGCTGCCGACATCGGAGGCCACCGCGGTCAGCCGGTCGCGGATGGCCTGGGCCAGCGGAGCGATCGCACCTTCCGTGGCCGCCACGAAACGCTCACGCGCCTCGCGTGCGAGCTGCAGGGAAGAAGCGGACCGCGCAGTGCTCATTGATGGATCGGAAAGGCCGGAGAGAACGGTTCATCGGCGACAGCCCCGAGCTTGCATCGGGATGCGCCACCGCACAAGTGCGGGTGACGCGAAGCTGGCGCCGAAGTATCCCTCAGACGACGGCGCCGGCGTTCGGGTCGTCGCCACCCGAGTCGCCGTCGCGCTTGACCGGCGGGCCCTTGATCAGGTCCTCGCGCTTCACGCCCAGCCACATCGCGATCGCGGCGGCCACGAAGCACGACGAGTAGATGCCGAAGCAGATGCCGATGGTCAGCGCCAGCGCAAAGTAGTGCAGCGTGGGGCCGCCGAAGAAGAACATCGACAGCACCACGAGCTGCGTGGAGCCGTGGGTGATGATCGTGCGGCTGATGGTCGAGGTGATCGCGTTGTCGATGACTTCGGTGGTCGTCATCTTGCGGTAACGCCGGAAGTTCTCGCGCACGCGGTCGAAGATCACGACCGACTCGTTCACCGAGTAGCCCAGCACCGCCAGCACCGCCGCCAGCACCGCCAGCGAGAACTCCCACTGGAAGAAGGCGAAGAAGCCCAAGATGATCACCACGTCGTGCAGGTTGGCCAGCACGGTGGACAGCGCGAACTTCCATTCAAAGCGGAACGCCAGGTAGATCATGATGCCGATCACCACCATGGCCAGCGCCTTGATGCCGTTGGAGGTCAGCTCGTCGCCGACCTGCGGCCCGACGACCTCGATGCCGCGCTGCGTGGCCGACGGGTCGACCGACTTCAGCGCCTGCATGACCTGCGCGCTCTGCTGGTCGGAGCTCATGCCCTTCTGGGTGGGCAAGCGGATCTGCACGTCGCGCGAGGTGCCGTAGTTCTGCACCTGCACTTCGGGATAGCCGAGCTTGGTGACGGCCTCGCGCACCTTGCCGATGTCGGCCGATTGCTCGTAGGCCACTTCCATCACCGTGCCGCCGGTGAACTCCACCGACAGGTGCAGTCCGCGGTGGAACAGGAAGAACAGCGCCAGCGCAAAGGTTGCGAAGGAAATGATGTTCAGCACCAGGGCATGGCGCATGAACGGGATGGTCTTGTGGATGCGGAAGAATTCCATGGCGATGGTCCTCGGCCGTTACTTGGTGTCGACCACGGCCGTGCCGTCGGTCTTGGGCCGCCAGACGGTGCCGATCGACACAGACTTGAGCTTCTTCTTCTGGCCGTACCAGAAGTTCACGAGGCCACGCGAGAAGAACACGGCAGAGAACATCGAGGTGACGATGCCGATGCAGTGCACCACCGCGAAGCCGCGCACCGGACCCGAGCCAAAGGCCAGCAGCGCAATACCGGCGATCAGCGTGGTCACGTTGGAGTCGAGAATCGTGCCCCAGGCGCGGTCGTAGCCCGCGTGGATGGCGGCCTGCGGCGAGGCGCCGTTGCGCAGCTCTTCGCGCACGCGCTCGTTGATCAGCACGTTGGAGTCGATGGCCACGCCGATGGCCAGCGCCATGGCCGCGATGCCGGGCAGCGTGAGCGTGGCCTGCAACATCGACAGGATGGCGACCAGCAGCATCAGGTTCACGGCCAGCGCGATCGACGAGAACAGGCCGAACAGCGCGTAGTAGGCACACATGAAGACCATGATGGCCAGGAAGCCGTACATCACGCTCTTGAAGCCTTTTTCGATGTTGTCGGCGCCGAGCGTCGGGCCGATCGTGCGCTCCTGGATGATCTCCATGGGCGCGGCCAGCGAGCCGGCGCGCAGCAGCAGCGCGAGGTCGCTCGCTTCGGCCACCGTCATCGAGCCCGAGACCTGGAAGCGGTTGCCCAGCTCGCCGTTGATCGACGGGGCCGTGAGCACTTCGCCCTTGCCCTTCTCGAAGATCAGCATGGCCATGCGCTTCTTGTAGTTCTCGCGGCTGACGTCGCGCATGATGCGACCGCCCTTGGCGTCCATGGTCAGGTCGACCTTGGGCTGGTTGCTCTGCTGGTCGAAGCCGGGCTGGGCGTCGGTGAGGTTCTCGCCGGTGACGAGCACCTGCTTCTTCACGATCACCGGGCGGCCACCGCGGTCGAGGAATTTCTCGGAGCCGAAGGGCACGGGCGCGCCGCTCAGTTCGGCCGCGCGGCCTTCGGCGCTTTCGTCCACCATGCGCATTTCGAGCGTGGCGGTGCGGCCCAGGATTTCCTTGGCCTTGGCCGTGTCCTGCACGCCGGGCAGCTGCACGACGATGCGGTCCAGGCCCTGCTGCTGGATCACCGGCTCGGCCACGCCGAGTTCGTTGATCCGGTTGTGCAGGGTCGTGATGTTCTGCTTGAGCGCGGCGTCCTGCAGGCGGCGGGCCGCCTCGGGCTTGATGGTGGCGGTCAGGCGCCAGTTGGTGCCGTCTTGCGTGTCGGTGGTGCTGAGGTCGGGGAACTGGTCCACGATCAGGCGCTTGGCGGTCTCCAGCGAGGCCGCGTCGCGGAAGGTCACCTCGACGGTCTGGCCGTTGCGGCTGACCTGGGTGCCGCGGATGCTCTTGTCGCGGAAGGTGGTGCGCAGGTCGCTCGCGAACGATTCGGCCTTCTTGTCGATGGCGCCCTTCATGTCGACCTGCAGCAGGAAGTCGACGCCGCCGCGCAGGTCCAGGCCCAGGTACATCGGGAACGCATGCAGCGACGTGAGCCACTTGGGCGAACGCGACAGCAGGTTCAGCGCCACCGTGTAGGGCGGGTCGCTGGCGTCGGGCACCAGGGCGCGCTGCACGACGTCGCGCGCCTTGAGCTGGTCGTCTGTGGTGGTGAAGCGAGCGCGCAGCGAGCCGGCGTCCAGCGTCACCAGGTCGGGCGTCAGGCCGGCCGCCTTCAGCGCCTCCTCGACCCGGGTCTGGGTGGCGGCATCGACCTTGACGGTCGTCTTGGCCGCGGACACCTGCACCGCGGGTGCCTCGCCGAAGAAATTGGGCAGGGCGTAGATGAGCCCCACGAGCAGCACGATCACGATGATCGTGTACTTCCAGACCGGGTAACGGTTCATGAGAAGGCGCTTTTCACAAGCGTTTCAGAAATGGAACACGGCGTGACTTGGGGCCCTGCGCCCTGAAGCGCAAGGTTCAGCTCACGCTTTTATTGCTTGACGGCGCCCTTGGGCAGCACCTGGACCACCGCGCTGCGCTGGATCTTGATCTCGACGCCGTTGGCGATTTCCAGGCCGAGGTACTGGTCGTTCAGCGAGGTGATCTTGCCCAGCACGCCGCCGGCCGTGGCGACTTCGTCACCCTTGGCCAGGGCTTCGATCATGGCGCGGGCCTCTTTCTGGCGCTTCATTTGCGGGCGGATCATGACGAAATACAGCACCACGAACATCAGCACCAGCGGCAACATGCTGCCCAGCGAAGACAACATGTCGCCACCACCGGCGGCTGCGGGCGCGGTTTGAGCGAAAGCAGAGGAAATGAACAAGAGAGTCTCCAGCAGAGGGAAGAGAGAAGAAAAAGACTTCAGATGCGCGGGCCGGGCCCGCGGTTCCGCGCCCACGAGGGATGCGGGCCGCAAGTCAAAGGCTCGGCGGGGGAGGCCGCGCGCAGTGGGGCATTGTATTCGGCGCGGATGGCCGTTTCGCGCCCTTATCCGGCGCCCCCCCGAGGGCTTTCAGCTATCGTTTAAATAGCAAAGAGCGCCGCAGGGGCGCTCTTTGTCAGGGGAAACGGGCCTGGCGGATCAGGCTGCCGCGCGCTGCGCCTGGGGGTTGCGCCACTTGCCCATCAGCTCGGTCCAGCGGGTGCGGGCCGCCGCGAGGTTGCGCTCCTTGACGTGGCCGTAGCCGCGGATCTGCTCGGGCAGGCTCGCGATCTCCAGCGCCAGCGCGTGGTTGTCGGCGCGCAGGCCCTTGAGCACTTCCTCGATGCTGGCGCGGTACTCGCCGATGAGGGCGCGCTCGGTCTTGCGCTCTTCGGTGCGGCCGAAGACATCGAGCGCCGTGCCGCGCAGGCCCTTGAGCTTCGCAAGGAAGCGGAAGCCCGTGAGCATCCAGGGGCCGAACTTCTGCTTCTGCAGCTGGCCCTTGGTGTTCTTCTTGGCCATGAGCGGCGGCGCCAGGTGGTAGTTGAGCTTGTAGTCGCCTTCGAACATGCCCTCGACGCGGTCCAGGAACGTGCGGTCGGTGTGCAGGCGGGCGACTTCGTACTCGTCCTTGTAGGCCATGAGCTTGAACAGGTAGCGCGCCACCGTTTCGGCCAGGCCCGTGCTCTTGCCGACGGCCGACTCGACCTGCTGCACGCGGCCGACGAAGGCCTTGTATTCCTCGGCGTAGGCGGCGTTCTGGTAGCCGGTCAGGAACTCGGCGCGGCGAGCGACGAGCGCCTCGACCGTCTCGCGCTTCTTGAACTCGATGACCTGGCCCGGGCGCACGCGCTTTTGCAGCTCGTCCGGGCGCACGGCGGCCTGGCGGCCCCACTCGAAGGCGGTCTTGTTGTTCTCGACGGCCACGGCGTTCAGCTCGATGGCGCGCATCAACGACTCGTGCGCCAGCGGCACCCAGCCCTTTTGCCAGGCGTAGCCCAGGATCATCGGGTTGACGTAGATGGTGTCGCCCATCAGCGCGGTGGCGGCGGCATCGGCGTCGAAGGCGCCCAGGCCGTCGATGCCCACGGCGCGCGCAATTTCAGCGGCGCAGGCGTCTTCGGGGTTCTGCCAGTTGGCGTTGCGCACGAAGGCGGCCGTGGGCGCGCTGTGGCTGTTGAGCGCCACGTGCGTGCGCCCTTCGCGCATGCGCGCCATGGTCTCGGCGTTGATCGTCACCAGCGGGTCGCAGGCCAGGATCAGGTCGGCCGCCGCGGTGCCCACGCGGGTGGTGCGGATGTCGTCCTGCGTGTCGCCGATGAGCACGTGGCTCCAGGTGGCGCCGCCCTTTTGCGCCAGGCCCGCCGCGTCCTGCGTGACGATGCCCTTGGCCTCGATGTGCGCGGCCATGCCCAGCAGCTGGCCGATGGTGATCACGCCGGTGCCGCCGACGCCGGCCACCACCACGCCCCAGACCTTGCCGCCCGCGAGCGACGGAATGGCGGGCTCGGCCAGCAGGCCGAACTCGGCCGGCGTGGCCGCCTTGTTCTTGCCCTTCTTCTTGAGCTGGCCGCCCTCGACGGTCACGAAGCTCGGGCAGAAGCCCTTCAGGCAGCTCATGTCCTTGTTGCAGCTGCTCTGGTTGATGGTGCGCTTGCGGCCGAATTCGGTTTCCAGCGGCTCCACCGAGAGGCAGTTGCTCTGCACGCTGCAGTCGCCGCAGCCTTCGCAGACCAGCTCGTTGATGACCACGCGCTTGGCCGGATCGACGGCCGTGCCGCGCTTGCGGCGGCGGCGCTTCTCGGTGGCGCAGGTCTGGTCGTAGATGATGGCCGTGGTGCCGGCCATGGCGCGGAACTCGCGCTGGATGTCGTCGAGCAGGTCGCGGTGCTTCACCTGCACGTGGTCGCCGGGAATGTTCACGCCCTCGTACTTCTCGGGCTCGTCGGTGACGATGACGACCTTCTTCGTGCCCTCGGCATGCAGGCTTTCTGCAATCTGCAGCACCGAGTGGCCCTCGGGGCGCTCGCCCACGGTCTGGCCGCCGGTCATGGCGACCGCGTCGTTGTAGAGGATCTTGTAGGTGATGTTCACGCCGGCCGCGATGCTCTGGCGAATGGCGAGCAGGCCGCTGTGGAAGTACGTGCCGTCGCCCAGGTTGGCGAAGATGTGCTGGTCGGTCGTGAAGGGCTGCTGGCCGACCCACGGCACGCCCTCGCCGCCCATCTGAGTGAAGCCGATGGTGGAGCGGTCCATCCATGTCGCCATGAAGTGGCAGCCGATGCCGCCCATCGCGCGCGAGCCTTCGGGCACGACGGTGCTGGTGTTGTGCGGACAGCCCGAGCAGAACCAGGGCTGGCGCGTGGCGTCGGCCACGCTGGTGGAGGCCTGCTGCACCACCATCGCGCGTTCCTTGGCCTCGAGGATGGCCAGCTGCGCGTCGATGCGCGCGGCCATGTCGGCGCCGGCGGCGGCCAAGAGGCCCGTCTTCTTCAGGCGCGCGGCGATGGCCTTGGCGATGAGGGCCGGATTCAGGTCGGCGTTGGCGCGCAGCAGCGTGTGCGAGGTCGGGTTGGGCATCGACCATTCGCCGCCGGAGTAGCCGTCGTCCGTGGAGCTGGCGCCTTCGTCGAACTTGCCGACCACGTTGGGGCGCACGTCGGAGCGCCAGTTGTAGAGCTCTTCCTTGAGCTGGTATTCGATGACCTGGCGCTTTTCCTCGACCACCAGGATTTCCTGCAGGCCGGTGGCGAATTCGCGCGTGAGCTGCGCCTCCAGCGGCCACACCACGCCCACCTTGTGCAGGCGGATGCCCAGCTGGCGGCAGGCCGCGTCGTCCAGGCCCAGGTCGATGAGCGCCTGGCGCGTGTCGTTGTAGGCCTTGCCGCTGGCCATGATGCCGAAGCGGTCGTTCGGGCCTTCGATGACGTTGTGGTTCAGGCGGTTGGCGCGGATGTAGGCCAGCGCGGCGTACCACTTGTAGTGCATGAGCCGGGCTTCCTGCTCCAGCGCATGGTCGGGCCAGCGGATGTGCAGGCCGCCGGGCGGCATCTCGAAGTCGGTGGGGATGACGATGTCGACGCGCTCGGGGTCGATCATGGCCGTGGCGCTGGACTCGACGATCTCCTGGATCGTCTTCATGCCCGACCACACGCCCGAGAAGCGGCTCAGCGCGAAGGCGTGGATGCCCAGGTCCAGGATTTCCTGCACGTTGGCCGGGAAGAACACCGGCGTGCCGCAGGCCTTGAAGATGTGGTCGCTCTGGTGCGCGGCCGTGCTGCTCTTGGAGATGTGGTCGTCGCCGGCCACCGCGATCACGCCGCCCCAGGCGGTGGTGCCGGCCATGTTGGCGTGCTTGAAGACGTCGGAGCAGCGGTCCACACCCGGGCCCTTGCCGTACCAGATGCCGAAGACGCCGTCGAACTTGTTGGTGCCCTGGGGCGAGAAGCCCAGTTGCTGCGTGCCCCACAGCGCCGTGGCCGCGAGCTCTTCGTTCACGCCGGGCTGGAAGACGATGTTCTGTTCCTTGAGGAACTTGCTGGCCTTCCACAGCGCCTGGTCGTAGCCGCCGAGCGGGGAGCCGCGGTAG
>Ga0209676_1000213_pt1 | contig 128039 bp, 119 predicted proteins | sample AraplaCvi_mLB_r2_FD_184282 | JGI IMG/M metagenome (GOLD analysis project Ga0209676, IMG submission 184282) | Arabidopsis root microbial communities from North Carolina, USA - plate scrape MF_Cvi_mLB_r2 (SPAdes) (version 2) | ecosystem: Host-associated > Plants > Roots > Endosphere | place...
TCGACGATGGTGTCCTCGGCCTCGACGACATAGCGGTCGTCGCCCTCGCCGCCGTACAGCTCGTTGGCCGCGCCCGCGCCGCCGTGGATGACGTCGTTCCCGGCCAGGCCGATCAGCACGTCATAGCCGGCTCCGCCGCGCAGGACGTTGCTTCCCCCGTCGCCCAGCAGCACGTCGTTGAAGGCCGAACCGGTCAGGTTCTCGATGGAGGTGAAGGTGTCCACGCCGCCGTCGCCGTCGTTGGACGCCTGGCCCGTGTTCAGCTGGGCCGTGACACCCGCCGCCGCGCCCGAATAGTCCGCCGTGTCGATGCCGTTTCCGCCGTCCAGCAGGTCGTTGCCTCCGCCGCCGACAAGGGTGTCGTCACCGTCAAGGCCGCGCAGATTGTCGTTGCCCGATCCGCCGTCGAAGTAGTCGGTGTTCTGGCTGCCCCAGAGGTTGTCGGCGCCGCCCCTGCCGAAGACGATAACGCCCGCGGTCGTCAGGATGTTGGACGCGAACACCGTGTCATCGAACTCGGTGAGGATGAGCCGCTCGATGGACTGGAAATTATCGCCCTGGGCGTCGCCGCCGCTGCCGGTCGCGATCATCAGGCCGGCCTGCGCCCCGCTGGGCACCGTGGAGAAGTTGACCGTGATCGGGCCTGCAGCAAAGGGGGTGCCGGAATAGTCGAGGGTGTCGATACCGTTCCCGCCCTGGCCGAAATCAGCCCCGGCGCCGCCGATCAGGACGTCGTCGCCGTCGCCGCCGTAGAGGTAGTCGTTGTCGGCGCCGCCGTTCAGGCTGTCGTCGCCGCCATCGCCGTACAGCCAGTCGACGCCCGCGCCGCCGTTGACGACGTCATTGCCCGCGAAGATCGCGCCGGCGGCGTCCCGGTCCGCGTAGATGACATCGGAACCATCGCCCGCCGAGATGACGTCGTCGCCCGCGCCGGCTTCGATCCAGTCATTGAAGGCGGTGCCGGTGATGGTGTCGGCGCCGGTCGTGCCTGCGAAATACTGGCCGCCGCCCGCGCCGACGATCAGCACGATGTCGTCGAAGCGCAGCCGTTCGATCCCCGTCAGGGTGTCCGTGCCGTCCGGCCCGGTGACCGTGGTCACGCCGGCGTTGGTCGAGACCGTATAGGCGGAGGACAGACCGGCGAAGACCGCCGTATCCACGCCCTGGCCGCCGGTGATGGTGTCATTGCCCAGACCGCCGGTGATCACGTCATTGCCGGAGCCGCCGTCGATGGAATCGACCTCAGCGGTGCCGACGAGGGTGTCGGCGTTCGGCGTGCCGGTGATCGTGTTGACGATCGGCGCGCCGGCCGTGTCGTACAGGCCGTCGGCGAAGCGCAGCCGTTCGATCCCCGTCAGGGTGTCCGTGCCGTCCGGTCCGGTCACCGTGGTCACGCCCGCGGTCGTGCTGAGGGTGTAGGCCGAGCGATTGCCCGAGAACACGGCGGTGTCGGTGCCGATGCCGCCGTCCACGACGTCATTGCCCGCGCCGCCGTTGACGGTGTCGTCGCCGTCGCCGGCGTTGATCTGGTCGTTGAAGGCGGTGCCGGTCAGGGTGTCGGCGTTTGCCGTGCCCGTGAACAGCTGGCCGCCGCCGGCGCCCACGATCAGGGTGCCGTCCGAGAAGCGCAGGTATTCGACAGTGGTCAGGGTGTCCGTGCCGTCGGGGCCGGTCACCGTGGTCGTCGCGCCGTTGGTCACGACGGTCGACTGGGCCATCGTGCCGCTGAAGACGGCGGTGTCGTTGCCCTGGCCGCCGTCGATCGTGTCGTTGCCGGCGCCGCCGGTGATGACGTCGTCCCCGCCCAGGCCGTTGATCACGTCCGCGTTCCCCGTGCCGACGAGGGTGTCGGCGTTGGCCGTCCCGTCGATGGAGGCGGTGGTGATCGGGTTGCCCGCGATGTCGAACAGGCCGTTGGCGAACTGCAGCCGTTCGACGTTGGTCAGGGTGTCCGTGCCGTCCGGCCCGGTGATGGTGGTCACGCCGGAACTGGTGCTGATCGTATAGGCGGAGCGGTCGCCCGAGAACACGGCGGTGTCGACGCCGTCTCCGCCGTTCAGCGTGTCATTCTCGCCGCCGCCGTTCAGGATGTCGTTGTCCGCGCCGCCGTTCAGCGTGTCCTTGCCGGTTCCCCCGGTCAGAACGTCCGCGCCCGCGTCGCCGTTGAGCTCGGACCCCGCCAGCGTGGTGGGAACGACCTCCTGGTTCGGGATGGAAACATGCAGCGTATAGCTGCTGCCCGCGACGGGAGCCCCCGAGTTGAAGGTTCCGTTGCCGTTGTTGCTCAGCCACAGGCCGACCTGGATGTAGTAGGTGCCGCCCACGGGGAAGACGTAGGTCAGCTGCGCATCCCTTTCCGCGCCGTCGACGACGGAGCCGTCATCGTTGTTCGCCAGCGGGGTGCCGGCGCCGTCGAACAGACGCAGGGTCGAATCGAAGTTGGCGTTGTCGATATCGAAGGTCACCGCGACATTCGTGCCGTTGACCGTGAAGGCGTAGTACTCGACGCCGCCATGGGCCGTCGCGACCACCGTCGCATGGGGAATGGTCGTCGAGTTGGCGACATCGTCCCGCGTCCGCAGATCAAACCCGCCCGCGAGGGACACTGCGGTCCCGATCGTCGCGTTCGCCGTGGACTGGCCTTTAATGATATCGGGCGCGCCGCCGCCCTCGCCCGGCGCGCCGGCGAACAGCTGGTCGTCGCCGCCGCCGCCATAGATGGTGTCGGCGCCGCCCCCGCCGCGCAGGATGTTCGCGTTGGAGTCGCCGGTGAGGGTGTCGGCCTGGGCCGTTCCGGTCACGTTCTCGACGCCGGAGAGCGTATCGGCGCCGGCGCCGCCGGTCGCGAGTCCGGTGGCCAGATTGACCGTGATCCCGGACCGGGCGCCCGAGTAGTCCGCCGTGTCGATGCCGTTGCCGCCGTTCAGCGTGTCGTTGCCTAGGCCGCCGATGAGGATATCGGAGCCTTCGCCGCCGTTCAGGATGTCGGCTCCCGAGCCGCCGTCCAGATAGTCGTCGCCGTCCAGGCCGTTCACGGTGTCATTGCCGCCCAGACCGCCCAGGGTGTCGCCCAAGGCCGTGCCCGAGATGGTCTCATTGGTGGCGTCGCCGCCGACGATCAGGCCGCCGGTCGGCGCCGCCGCGATGGTCATGTCGGAGAACTGAAGGAATTCGACGTTGGTGACCGTCACCGCGGCCTGGCCCGTCGCCGTCACCGTGCCGACCCGGCCGTTCCAAGTGATGGTGTAGCTGGACCGCGCGCCCGAGAAGACGACCGTATCGCTGCCCAGGCCGCCGTCGATCACGTCGGCGCCGCCGTTGCCGCGAATGATGTTGTCGGCCGAGTTGCCGCGGATGGTGTCCGCGCCGGTGCCGCCGATGACGTTCTCGATCACCGCGCCCAGGGCGATCGAGACGTTGCCGATCATGCCGCCCACGCTCGAGAAGGCGCCCTGACGCAGGTCGATGACCTGGGCGACGGTGTAGCCCGAGAAGTCGAAGGTGTCCGTGCCGCCGGCGTCCCAGACGCAGAAGATCAGCGGGCTGGACGAGGTGGTGGCCGAGAACCACGGCATGCCGGCATTGGAGTTGAAGCCGTAGGTGTTGTCGCCGGTCCGGGTGGTGGTGTTGGCGCCGTACAGGCGCTGGGCGGCGGCGATATCGTCCATCAGCGGCGCCGAGGCGAAATGCTGCGTCCCTCCCAGCCGGAAATCGGCGCCGGTTTCCTGCTCACGGAAATAGCTCATCACCGTGTACTGGCGCGAATCCTCGAAATAGATCGCGTTGGCGCCATAGGTGATGCTCTGCCCCGCGCTGGCGTTGTAGGTCGCCGGGTGGCTGAGGCCGATGGCGTGGCCGATTTCGTGCAGCAGGGTCTGAGTGCCGTAGCCGTAGAGCACCGGAGCGGCGTTGTAGGACAGCGAGTTGTTGACCCAGACATCCCCCTGGACCGCGCTCGCGCCCGAGAAGCCCGGCGACGTGCCCGGCAGGTAGGCGAAGGCGGCTGCGCCGTCCTGGCCCGACGAGTAGTTGCCGAACAGGATGGTGGCGTTGTTCGAATAGTTGCTTCCCGGGTCGGTGACCTGGGTGAAGGTGATGTTGGCGACGTCGGACCACGCCGCCAGCGACTGGAGGGTCGCCGCGATCTGCTGCGCCGAGAACTGGCTGAAGCCCGTGGTGTCGGTCGGCATGGTCGGCGCGGACACACGGAAGGCGAAGGTGACCGTGGCCGCCTGGCCCAGGCCGGCGGCCCAGCTGTTGTTGGTGCGGGTGATCTGGGAGCCCGCGTCGGTGGTCGACAGGGACGGCTTGTTGTTCGTGCTGCCGACGACGCCGCGATCGTCGCCGTTCAGGAGCGCGCCGAGACCGCCGCCGTCACCGGTGGCGTTCGCGCCGTGGAACCGCATGCAGCAGGCGCACGGCTGATAGCTCGAGATCCCGCCGAACAACGAGTTCGCCGTAGACCCGCCGCCCTCGACGAACCGCGTACCTCCCCCGACCGAGCCGCTGTCGGAACCTCCGGCGTCCAGAAGACCCGAGCGACCGGCGGTGAAGGTATCAAACATGTGGCGTCCCCCAATGAACTTTCACGCAACCTAACGCGCTGCGAGCATACGACAAGCGTAACAGCGTGAGGTCGACCGTCACAAAAGCTCCCCTTGTCCAAAAGACGCGCCCTGCGATAGGACCACCCGTCGGCGTCATCGAGCCGCGTCATGCTGATTTTGAAGGCCGTCGCCCCAAAGGGCGCGCGGAGCCGACACTGGAGACCACATGAGAAAAACCGCCCTGATCACTGGGGTCACCGGCCAGGACGGCTCGTATCTTGCTGAATTCCTGCTTGAGAAAGGCTACAGCGTCCACGGCATCAAGCGCCGATCGTCGATGTTCAACACCGACCGCGTGGACCACATCTATCAGGACCTGCACGATGCGGACGTGCGGTTCCAGATGCATTTCGGCGATCTGACCGACACCTCGAACCTGGTGCGCATCATCCAGGAGGTGCAGCCGGACGAAATCTACAACCTCGGCGCCCAGAGCCACGTGGCCGTCAGCTTCGAGACGCCGGAGTACACCGCCGACGTCGACGCGCTGGGCACGTTGCGGCTGCTGGAGGCGATCCGCCTGCTGGGGCTGGAGAAGAAGACAAAGTTCTACCAGGCCTCGACCTCGGAACTTTACGGCCTGGTGCAGGAGCCGATCCAGTCGGAGACCACGCCCTTCTACCCGCGCAGCCCCTACGCCGTGTCCAAGATGTTCGCCTACTGGATGTGCGTGAACTACCGCGAGGCCTACGGAATCTTCGCCTGCAACGGCATCCTGTTCAATCACGAGAGCGAGCGGCGCGGCGAGACCTTCGTCACCCGCAAGATCACCCGCGGCCTGGGCGAGATCGCCCAGGGGCTGAGCGACTGCCTGTACCTGGGCAATATGGACGCCCTGCGCGACTGGGGTCACGCCAAGGACTACGTCCGCATGCAGTGGATGATGCTGCAGCAGGACACCCCGGACGACTACGTCATCGCCACCGGCAAGCAGTACAGCGTGCGCCGGTTCGTCGAGGTCTCGGCGGCCCGCATCGGCGTGACCCTGCGCTGGGAAGGCCAGGGCGTGGACGAGATCGGCGTGGTCGAGAGCGTCGATCCGGCCCAGGCCGTGACCCGCTGCCCCGCCATCAAGCCGGGCCAGACCATCGTCCGCGTGGACCCGCGCTACTTCCGTCCGACCGAGGTCGAGACCCTGCTGGGCGATCCGTCCAAGGCCAAGGCCCAGCTGGGCTGGGAGCCGGAGATCACCTTCGAGGAGATGGTCGACGAGATGATGGAGGCCGACCTGCTGGCCGCCCGCAAGGCCGTGCTGCTCAAGACCGCCGACTGGAGCTGACCGCCTTGGATCCCTTCGTTCGCCTGGACGGTACGACGCAGCGCCGCGAGGACAATCGCGGCTGGCTGGAGGTGCTGTACGAGAGCGACGCCATGGTGCTGAAGCGCTCGTTCTCGAGGCGGGGCGTCTTCCGCGGCCTGCACGTGCAGCAGGCACCCTCGCCCCAGACCAAGGTCATCCGCGTCGTCGAAGGCGCCATCGTCGACGTGGTCGTCTCGATGGACGACCCGGCCCGGGAACTGAAGACCACGACCCTGACCCCCGCCGACGGCTGGGTGCGGATCGACGCCGAATACGCCCACGGCTTCTATGCGCTGGAAGACACCCTCTTTGAGTATGTCTGCGACGGCGGGTACGATGAGGCGTCGGAGGAGGCGTTCTCGATCGCCGACCGCCTGCCCGCCCTGCTGGGCGTGGAGACGGTGATCCTGTCGGACAAGGACCGGGCGGCCCCGCCCCTGCCGGCGCCCGGAGCAGAATGATGACCAAGCTTTCCCTGATCACCGCCAGCTACAACAGCGCCCGCACCATCGGCGACACCCTGCGCTCGGTGAACAGCCAGACCCTCGGGGATTTCGAGTATCTGGTCATCGACGGCGGCTCCAAGGACGACACGATGGAGATCGTGGCCCGCGAAGGCCGGCGCGTCACCTCGGCGGTGTCGGAGCCCGACAAGGGCATCTTCGACGCCTACAACAAGGGGCTGGCCCGCGCGCACGGCGAGGTCATCGGCTTCCTGAACTCCGACGACTTCTACGCCTCCGACACCGTGCTGGCCGAGGTGATGGCGGCGTTCGAGGACGAGACCGTGGACGTCGTCTACGGCGACCTGACCTATGTCGATCCGGTCGATACGGCGAAGATCGAACGGGTCTGGCGCTCACGTCCGCCGACCAAGGCCAACATCGCGCGCGGCCATCATCCGGCCCACCCGACGCTGTTCCTGCGGCGCCGGGTCTACGATCAGGCCGGCGTGTTCGACCTGGGATACCGGCAGGCGGGCGACGTCGAGTTCATGATGCGGGTCTTCCAGACGCTGGACCTGAAGTGGGTCCACATCCCCGGCATCATGGTGCGCATGCGCTCGGGCGGCGCGACCGGCGGAGACATGGCCAGCATCATGCGCCAGAACCGCGCCGTGCGTCAGGCCCAGCGCGACCTGGGCATCCGCTATCCGCTGGCCGGCTTCGCCTTCCACAAGATCGTCGACCGCGTGCAGCAGCGGCTGCGCGGACGAATGGCGGCGTCATGATCGACGGCAAGCGCGTTCTCGCGATCGTTCCGGCGCGCAAGGGCTCCAAGGGCCTGCCGCTGAAGAACATCCGGCCGCTGGCGGGCAAACCCCTGCTGGCCTGGCCGATCGCCGCCGCGCGCGCCTCGGCCCACGTCGACCGGGTGATCATCTCGACCGACGACCAGGGCTTCGCCGACATCGCCGTCGCCCACGGCGCCGACGCCCCATTCCTGCGCCCGGCCGAGCTGGCCAGCGACACGGCCCCCTCCATCGGCTTCATCCTGCACGCCGTCGATACCCTGGCGGCGGCGGGCGACGTCTATGACTATGTCGTGCTGCTGGAGCCGACGTCGCCGCTGACCGAGGGCTCGGACGTGGACGCGGCGCTGACCCAGCTGGCCGCCGCCGACGCGGACGCCATCGTCGGCGTCTCGAAGCTGGAAGCCGCGCACCCCGCCTTCGCCGTGCGCAAGGACGACGAGGGGGCGATCACCCCCTATGCCGCGGCCAGCTTCGGCGAGATGCCGCGCCGGCAGGATATCGAGCCGCTGTTCGTGCTGGACGGCGCCCTCTATGTCTCGACCGTCGACGCCCTGCGGCGCGAGCGGGGCTTCTGTCATGCCCGTACGCTCGGCTATGAGAGCGCGCGGCATAAGGCGCACGAGGTCGACGACCTGGTGGACTTCATCTGCATTGAGGCGATCGCCTCGAACCTTGATACGATCCTCGAAGAAGGCCGGGCCTCCCCCTCCGGCACGGAATGACCATGCGCAAATGCACCCGCTGCCTGACCCCCGAGACGGTCGACACCATCACCTATGACGACGAGGGCGTGTGCTCTGTCTGCCGTCAGGTCCAGTTCAAGCAGGACAAGATCGACTGGGCCGACCGTCAGCGCCAGCTGGATGAGATCGTCGCCGCCCACAAGGGCAAGGGCCTGTACGACTGCATCGTCCCCTATTCGGGCGGCAAGGACTCGGTCTTCCAGCTCTATTACATCATCAAGGTGCTGAAGCTTAAGCCGCTGGTGGTCCGCTACAACCACTGGGGCTATCGCCCGCTGGTCGAGGACAACAACACCTCGGTCTTCAAGCAGCTGGGCTGCGACGTGGTGGAGTTCACGCCGAATTTCCACGTCGTGCGTGAGCTGATGCTGGAGAGCTTCAAGCGGCGCGGCGACTTCTGCTGGCACTGCCACACCGGCATCTATTCGGGCGTCATGCACATGGCCGTCCGCTTCGAGGTCCCGCTGCTGTTCTGGGGCGAGAGCACGGCCGAGTACCACAGCTGGTACACCTTCGAGGAGATGGAGGAGGTCGACGAGAAGCGCTTCAACCGCCTGATGAACCAGGGGATCACGGCGGACGACATGTACGAATTCCTGCAGGGGCGCGTGGAGCGGCGCGACCTGTGGATGTTCGACTATCCCAAGCGCAAGGACCTGATCAAACTGAAGGTCCAGTCGATCTGCCTGGGCAACTACATCGAGTGGGACACCAAGGCGAACGTCGAGCTGATCAAGAAAGAGCTCGGCTGGAAGGGCCAGGAAGTCGAGGGCGTGCCGCCCGAGTACGACTACGAGAAGATCGAGTGCACCTTCCAGGGCATGCGCGACTGGTCGAAATACGTGAAGCGCGGCTACGGCCGAGCGAACCACCTGCTGTCGATCGACATCCGCAACGGCCGCAAGACGCGCGAAGAGGCGCTGGAGATCGAGGCCAAGTATGACGGCAAGCGCCCGGCCTCGATGGACTGGTTCCTGCAGCACCTGCAGATCAGCGAGGACGAGTTCTACGACATCCTGGCCCCGCACCAGGTCCACCCGTGGAAGTTCGACCGCAAGAACCTGGAGACCGGCAACGTCATGCCGGACTTCGACAAATGGGACCGCACCGACCTGAGCGATCTCAAGGTCGGACCGCCCAAGGCCGCGGAGTGAACGCCCGATGACCATCGCCATCATCGACTACGGCATGGGCAACGTCCGTTCACTGATGAACGCGTTCGAGTACATCGGCGAGGACGCGGTGGTCACCGCCGACTTCGATGAGTTGGAAGAGGCGGACCGGCTGGTCCTGCCCGGCGTCGGCGCCTTTGGGGACGCCATGGCCGCCATCGACGCCAAGAAACTGCGTCCCGTGCTGAACCGGCTGGCGCTGGAGGTGAAGAAGCCGGTGCTGGGCGTCTGCCTGGGCATGCAGCTGTTCGCCAAGCGCAGCCTGGAGCACGGGGTCCACGACGGGCTGGGCTGGCTGGACGCCGAGATCCGCCCGCTGGAGGTCCTGCCGCCCGCCAAGGTGCCGCACGTCGGCTGGAACGCCGTCTCGTTCGCCCCGGACGAATGGCTGTTCAAGGGCCTGCCCTCGGGCGAGAGCGACTACTATTTCGTCCACTCCTTCCACATGGTCTGCGCCGATCCGGCGGACGTGGCCGGAACCTGCGACCACGGCGGCCCGTTCACCGCGGCGGTGCGGCGTGGCAATCTGGTCGCGGCCCAGTTCCACCCGGAAAAGAGCCAGGACAACGGCCTGCAGCTTCTGCAGAATTGGCTGGCGCACGAGTTCTGATGCTCAAGAAACGGATCATCCCGAAATTCCTGATCCGCGGCGGCCGTCTGGTGAAGATGCGCCGGTTCCACGACGATCAGCGCGAGGCCGGCAACCCGGTCTCGACGGCCAAGGTCTATGACTCCTACGGCGTGGACGAGCTGATCTTCGTCGACATCGACGCCTCGGCCGAGGGCCGGGTTGTGACGGGCAACATCATCGAGCGGGTGGCTGAAGAGGTCTTCGTGCCCCTGACCGCCGGCGGCGGCGTGACCACCCTGGCGCAGATCGAGGCCCTGCTGAAAAGCGGCGCCGACAAGGTCAGCATCAACTCCGCCGCCATCGAGAACCCGGACTTCGTCACCCAGGCCGCCAGCCGGTTCGGCGACCAATGCATCGTGGTGTCCATCGACTACAGGGCCGACGAGTCCGGCCGGAAGCGTGTCTTCGGGCGCGGCGGCACGACCCAGACCGGCCACGACCCCGTCGAGTTCGCCCAGCGGATGCAGGACCTGCACGCCGGCGAGATCCTGATGTCGTCCATCGACCGGGACGGGATGATGAACGGCTATGACCTGGAGCTGATCAACGACCTTTCGGACAAGCTGTCGATCCCGCTGATCGCCTCGTCGGGCGCCGGCAGCCTGGACGACTGCAAGTCGGCGCTGGACGCCGGGGCCTCGGCGATCACCATCTCGTCGATGTTCATCTTCACCGACCACAGCCCGATCAAGGTGCGCACCTATCTGGCCACCAACGGGGTGTACGTCCGGAACCAGAAGGGCAGTCGTTCGTGACCGGGTTCACCTCGCTGAGCGTGGAGCGTCTGGTGAGCGATCCTGCGAGCAGCGCCGGGGTCGTGATGCAGAGCATCGCCCGCAACGTGAGCGCCGAATGGCCCCTCTATTCGGTGCTGGCCGCGGCGCTGGTGGTGGTCGCTGTCGTCGACATCGTGCAGCGGCGCAAGGCGCTGTCGAAATACGGATCACGCAACGCCCGCACCGACATGCTGTACGGGCTGTTCGAGCTCAGCCACATCCAGGCGCTGATCGTGATCGCGCCGGTGGCCGCCTCCCTCAACGGCTACGTCGACGCGCTGGCGCCGTGGCTGAGACTGGACCAGGCGACGCAGGCGCCGGCCTGGGCGGTCCTGATCGTCAGCCTGCTGGCGGCCGACTTCTGCGGCTACTGGATCCACCGCTTCAAGCACGAAAACCGCTGGCTGTGGCAGTTCCACAAGGTGCACCATTCGCAGGAGCATCTGACCATCCTGACCCATTTCCGTTTTCCGCTGCTGGACCGGTTCCTGGATTTCCTGCTGCTCTTCCCCTTGGGCGTCATCACCGGGTCGGCGGAACTGCCCCTGGTCCTCCTGCTGCTCAGGGTGTGCCGCTCGATGCTTGAGCATTCGGGACTGGACTGGACCTATGGGCCGCTGGGACTGCTCGTCGTGTCGCCCTCCTTCCACGGCGTGCACCATTCGCGCGCGCCGGAGCACATCAACCGCAACTACGGGAACCTGCTGACTGTCTGGGACCGGATGTTCGGCACGGTAGCCGAACGCGGAACGGAGCCGCTGAAATACGGACTGGCCCATGAGCGTGTGCCCGAGTGCTTCTGGCGCCAGAACCTCGCTCCCGTGGCCGGCATCGTCCGGCTGATCCGGAACAAGCCTTTTCCGGGTCCGAAGGAGGCGGCCCAGCCGCGTCTCGAGCACTGCTTCAGCCTTGTGGCCAACAAAGGCGGGGCCGACTGATGTCCCTGACCATCGTCATGTACCACTACGTCCGTGACCTGGCCCGGTCCCGCTATCCGGCGATCAAGGGGCGGACGACCGAGGCCTTCCGGGGCCAGCTGGACCACATCGGCGCGAACTACGAGGTCGTGACCACCCAGCAGATCCTGGCCGCGCGGCGCGGCGACGAGCGCCTGCCGGACAACGCCTGCTGGCTGACCTTCGACGACGGCTACCTGGACCACTACCAGAACGTCTTCCCCCTGCTGGACGAGCGCGGCTGGCAGGGGACGTTCTTTCCGCCGGCCCAGCCCATCCTGGAGGGCCGCCTGCTGGACGTGAACCGGATCCACTTCATCCTCGCCTCGGAGCCGGACGCCACCAAGCTGGTCGCCCTGCTGCGCGAGGCGGTGGAGCAGGCGCGGGAGGCCGGCGCGGCGCTTCGTCCGTGGCAGGACTATGTGCATGAGTTCATGGGCGAGTGTCACCTCGACACGCCCGAGGTGCTGTTCATCAAGCTGATGCTGCAGACCGGCCTGCCCGAGGCGGTGCGCAACGACATCTGCGACACCCTGTTCGCGCGCATCGTCAGCGCGGACGAGGCGGCCTTCGCGGCGGAACTGTACATGTCAACCGACCAAGCGCGGACCATGATGCGCGCCGGCATGACCTTCGGGAGCCACGGCTACAGCCACCAGTGGCTGTCTTCCATGACGCCGGCGGAACAGGCGCGCGACATCGACCGGTCGCTGGACTTCCTGGGTGAGCTGGGCGTGCCGAAAGCCGACTGGTCGATCTGCTACCCCTACGGCGGCTACAACCGCGATACGCTCGACATCGTGCGGGCGCGCGGCGGGGCTCTGGGCGTGACGACGCGGGACGCGGTGGCGGATCTGGCGGTCGACGATCCGCTGGAGCTGCCGCGCGTCGACACCATCCACCTGCCGGTGGCCTGAAGCGGAGACGGCGATGACCACGCGGATCGCGATGAGCCTGACGCCGGACCTGCTGGCCGCCTATGTCGCACGGCAGGTGAGCCACAATTTCCCCGACGGCGAGGTGTCGGTCGACGACCTGCGCCCGGCCATGCCGAGGGCGCTGGAACGGCTCGAGCACTGCTTCAGCCGCGTGGACAACAAATACTTCTTCGACGGCGGGCAGGCGCGTTTCAGCCACCTGCACGGCGACCAGTACGCCATGTGGCTGTACCTGCTGTCGAACGAGCTGTTCCGGCAGAAGGCGCCGGCGGACCTGTGCGCCAAGCTGTTCCTGCTGAACAAGGCCCTGCACGGCTGCGACATCTTCTACGAGGTCGAGCTGCCCAGCATCTTCCTGCTGGTCCACCCCCTCGGGACGGTGCTGGGGCGGGCGAACTACAGTGACTATTTCGTCAGCTACCAGCGGGTCGGCGTGGGTTCCAACCACGATATCTATCCGACCTTCGGCGAGCATGTGACGCTGCGGCCCGGGGCCGCCGTGCTGGGCGACTGCACGGTCGGACGCCAATGCCAGATCGGCACCGAATCCCTGCTGATCGACCGCGATCTGCCGGACAACAGCCGGTACATCGGCACGCCCGGGACCGCCGTTGTCAGGCGTGAGGAAACCTTCTACCCGTTGTGGCGGGATCGATCCGACGACACCCGCGGCGACATCTGATCCGCGACCTGTTCAGGAGACCCCATGGACGCCATCACCACCGGCTCGGCCAGCGACCTCGGCGTTTCGGTCGAGGAGATCGCGGCCTTCTACGACCTGCACTGGCCCCGGAAGATGGCGCTGGGCCTGCCCGAGTTCGCGCGCTGGCAGTTCGTCTCGGCGCCGGAACAGAACGATCTCTGCTCGGTCTGCGTGTCGGTGTCCGGCTCGAACATCATCGGGGCGATGGGCCTGCACGAGCACAGCTTCATGCTGGGCGGAGAGCGCCGCCGCGCCGCCGAACTGACCACCTGGATCGTGTCCCCCGAGGCCAAGGGCAAGGGCCTGGGGCCGCGCATGCTGGACCACCTGCAGTCGACCTATGACGTGATGCTGGGCAGCGGCATCAGCGACGAGGCGCTGAACGTCTATCTACGCAAGGGCTTCAACTACTGGCGCTACATCCCGCGCTTCTTCCGCGTCTGGGACACCGAGGCCGTCACCCCATACAGCAACATCGCGCCGCTGGGCCTCAAGCTGGCCCGGCACCGCGCCGACGCCGTCACACCGGATGAAGGCGGCGCCCGTCTGGTCGCGGCGGCCGACGTGGCCGTTCCGGATCGCGGGCTGGGCGACAAGAACGGCTACGTCCGGGACGCCGCCCACCTCGGCTGGCGATACGACCGGCATCCCGTCTACGCCTATGAGACCTATGCGATCGGCAAGGCGCACGTGATCCTGCGCCGCGACGCCCTGCCCGGCATGCCCTTCGCCCATGTGGTCGAGATCGGCGCCGAGGCCGAGGAGATGCCGGCGGTCCTGTCGTTCCTGGAGTTCTACGCCCGGGACCGGGGCCTGGCGGCCATGGACTTCACCTGCACCTCGTCGGGCTTCGGCCGTCACTTCATCGCGGCCGGCTGGTTCTCGTCGGTGGACGAGCCGATGTTCGCCTTCCTGAGCCTGTTCCATCCGCCCGAACTGCGCGACCCGCAGACGACCTCGCTGATCTACTGGGCCCGCGACGCCCAGGCCGAATTGGCGGATCTGGGCCGGATGCATGTGGTCAAGGGCGATCTCGACCTCGACCGCCCGACCCTGGCCTACTATCAAACCAACGGCCTAGAGCCGCGGTAAGCTTCTCCCCCTTCGCACCGCCCCCCTCCCCTCGCGCGCAAGTCTGATGTCCGTCATCCCCACCAAGACCGAATCCGGAACCCCGCTGGGGAATGCCGAAGCCGATTTCGCCGCCCTGCGCGAACGCCTGCACCGGGCGATTCCCGGGGGCGCCCACACCTATTCGCGCGGGGACGACCAGTTTCCGTCGATCGCCCCGCCGGTGCTCAGCAAGGGCAAGGGCGCCTATGTCTGGGACACCCACGGCAACAGATATCTCGACTACGGCATGGCGCTGCGGGCGGTGACCATCGGCTATGCGGACGAGCGGGTGAATGCGGCCGCCATCCGGCAGATCGAGAACGGCGTGAACCTGACCCGCGCCACCGAGATCGAGCTTGAGGCGGCCGAGCTGATCTGTGACCTGATCCCCTGCGCGGAGATGGTGAAGTTCGGCAAGAACGGCTCGAACGTCACCACCGCGGCGGTGAAGATCGCCCGCGCCTACACCGGCCGCCGCTACGTCTGCGTGCCGCGCCAGCATCCCTTCTTCTCGTTCGACGACTGGTTCATCGGCGTCACCGCCATCAAGCGCGGCACGCTGGAGGATCACGCGGCCACCACCCTGGTCTTCGACTACAACGACATGGGCTCGCTGAAGGCCCTGTTCGACCAGTATCCGGACCAGATCGCGGCGGTGATGCTGGAGCCCTCGACCCACATCTGGCCGCACGGCGCGGACGGCGCCCTGGGCGATGCGCCGACGCCGGACCGGGCGGCCGCAAGCTACGCCGGCGGCTTCCTGCATCAGGTGCGCGACCTGGCCCACGCCAACGGCGCCCTGTTCATCCTGGACGAGATGATCACCGGCTTCCGCTGGAACCTGCGCGGGGCGCAGGAGGTGTTCGGCATCGAGGCGGACCTGGCCACCTACGGCAAGGCCATGGCCAACGGCTTCTCGCTGGCCGCCGTGGTCGGCAAGCGCGAGTTCATGCAGGTCGGCTCCATCGACAAGCCGGGCATGGAGCGGACCTTCCTGCTGTCCTCGACCCACGGCGCCGAGATGCCGGCGCTGGGCGCCTTCGTCGAAGCGACGCGGATCAACGCCGCCGAGGACGTGCCCGCCCACCTGTGGGCCTACGGCGCGACGCTGAAAGCGGGCCTCGCCGAGGTCGCGGGCCGTCACGGCCTGCAGGACCACGTCTTCATGGAAGGTCCGGCGGTGTCGCTGAACTATGTGACCCGCGACGCCTCGGGTGCGCCGTCCCTGCCCATGCGCACCCTGTTCGCGCAGGAGATGCTGAAGCGCGGCGTGATGATGCCGTGGCTGGCGATCTCGCAGGCGCATGGCGCGACCGAGCTGGCCCTGACGCTGGAGGCCTTCGACGGCGCGCTGGGCGTCTACAAGCAGGCGCTGGACGCGGGCGTCGAGACCCAGCTGAACGGCCCGGCGATCAAGCCGGTCTTCCGGACGCACAACTGATGACCGACACCCCGACCTTCGCCGCCGCGCGGCTGGACGGCCAGGTCGCCCTGGTCACCGGCGGCGCGGGCATCCTGGGCCGGCTGTTCTGCCGGGCGCTGGCCGAGGCGGGCGCGCAGGTGGCCGTGGTCGATCTGTTCGAGGACGCGGCGAAGACCGCCGCCGCCGAGATCGGCGAGGCCGCCGCGGGCTTCGGCTGCGACGTCTCCGACCCGGCGTCGGTGCAGGCGGCGGTGGATGCGGTCATGGCGCGGTTCGGCCGGATCGACGTGCTGGTCAACAACGCCGCCACCAAGACCGCCGACGTACGCGCCTTCTTCGAGCCGTTCGAGACCTACAGCCTGGAGGTCTGGCGCGAGGTGATGAGCGTCAACATCGACGGCATGTTCCTGATGGCCCAGGCCGTCGGCAAGGAGATGCTGAAAGCCGGGCGCGGCGGGCGGGTGATCCAGACGGCTTCCATCTATGGCCTGGTCGGCCCCGACAGCCGCATCTACGAGGGCTCGGACTATCTGGGCGGACCGATCAACACCCCGGCGGTCTATTCGGCCTCCAAGGCGGCGGTGGTCGGCCTGACCAAATGGCTGGCGACCCACTGGGCCGACAAGGGCATCCGCGTGAACTGCCTGGTCCCCGGCGGCGTCTCCAGCGGCCAGAACTCCGTGTTCGGAGACAAATACTCCGCCCGCGTCCCAATGGGCCGGATGGCGCGGGGCGAGGAGATGGCCCCGCCGCTGCTGTTCCTAGCCAGCGAGGCCTCGTCCTATGTGACCGGTCAGGTGCTGGCCGTCGACGGCGGATGGACCGCCTGGTGAGCGGCGCGGTCGCCCTGCCCCGGCTTCACCGGGACTTCTATCTGGTCGTCGTGAAGCTGATGGACGTGGCCGCGCGCGCGGGCTTCGTCATCACCGCGACCTACGGGCTGCGCGTCGATCAGGCGGGCCAGTTCGGCCTGATCGCGACCCTGGTCGGCCTGTTCGCCTTCGCCTTCAATTTCGAGCGGCACATCGACATCCAGCGCCGGTCGGCGGGCGAGCCGCATGCGGTCATGGACCGCATGGTGGTCCAGGCGCTGAAATTCTTCGCCTTCAACTGGGCCCTGATGGTCCCGCTGTTCATCGTGGCGGTGGCGTTGTGGACCCACGCCCCGTGGCCCGTGCTGCTGCTGGCGACCGTGGTCGTCGTCGGCGAGCATCTGTCGAACCAAGCCTATCAGTACGCCCTCATCGACACCCGCTACGCGCCCCTGCTGGTGATCGTCGCCCTGAAGAACGCGGTGCTGGCCGCCCTGGCGCTGGGCGTGGCCCTGTTCATGCGGGACGCCTTCGACCTGAGCTTCGTGATCACCGCCTGGGCCATCGGCGCCGTCGCCTGCACCCTGATGCTGGCCGCCGGCTTCCTGCGCATCCGCAATGCGGCCCCGAAGACGACGGCCTTCAATCTGAAGACGGACATCCTGGGTCAGCATCGGGCCTCCATGACCCATTTCCTGATCGGCCTGATCGCCATCCTGGTGCTGCAGTTCGACCGTCTGGCGGTCGGCGGCCTGCTGTCGCTGGAACAGACCGGGGTCTATTTCCGCCACGCGCTGCTGATCTCGCTGGCCTATCAGCTGTTCAGCATCGCCTCCTTCAACCGCATCACGCCGACCGTCTTCGCCGCCGCCAAGACCGAGTCCAATAGGACCCTGATCCGCATCGTTCTGAAGGAGTACGCCCGCACCCTGATCGGCGCGCCCCTGCTGTTCGCGGGACTGTGGGCCGCCGACCGGCTGACGGGCGGCGTCTGGACGGCGCGCTTCCATATCGAACTGGGTCTTGTGGCTGTCATGTTGCTGGGCTTCATGCTGCGCGGCGCGGCCGACTTCCCGGCCATGATCATGAACGCCAAACACCTGGAGAAGCTGGTGCTGCACCGTCAGGCCATCGCCTTCGCGATCGGCGGCGCCCTGCTGGTGGGCCTGACCCACCTGTGGGGCCTGTGGGGGGCGGCGGCGGCCATGGTCGCGACCAGCGCCCTGTACGCGACCCTGAACTGGATCGCCCTGCGCCGGCTGCCCGACCTGCAGGCCCCGGCGGGCCCCGCATGAAGATTCTGATCACCGGTTCAAGCGGTTTCGTCGGCAAGGCCCTGCTGGAGCGGCTCGTCGCCGAGGGGCACGAGGTTCGCGGCCTGTCGCGCGGCGACCGGCCGATGTCGCTGAAGGGCGACCTGGTGGATCCGGCCTCGCTGGCCGCCGCCCTGGAGGCCTTCCGCCCCGAGGTGGTGTTCAACCTGGCGGCCGAGACTGATCTGAAGGGCCCGCCCAAGAACGGCTATCGCGCCAACACCGACGGGGTAACCCATCTGATCGAGGCCGTCGCGGCGGCGCCGTCCGTCCAGCGCGTGATCTGGATGTCGTCGCAGCTGGTGCATCGTCCGGGGAACACGCCGACCTCTGACACGGACTACGATCCAATCGGCGGCTACGGCGAGTCCAAGGCCGAGGGCGAGCGCCGCGTGCGCGCCGCCGACGGCGCGGGCCGCACCTGGGTGATCACCCGCTCGACCACCATCTGGGGGCCGGGCATGAGCCCCTATTACACCGGCATGTTCCGGCTGATCCGGCGCGGCCTGTACTTCCACGTCGGGGGACGGCCGCTGCGGAAGTCCTATTCCTACATCGATAATCTGACGGCCCAGCTGGCGACCTTGGCCACGGCGCCGGCTGACGCGGTCCATCGCCGCACCTTCTATCTGGCCGACAGCGAGCCGGTGGAGCTGCGGGCCTGGGCCGACGGCTTCGCCGAGGCCTTCGGCAAACGCATCTTCACCCTGCCCCTCCCTGTCGCCCGGGCGATGGCGGTGGTAGGCGACGGGGCGTCCCGCCTCGGCCTCCCCGCGCCGCTGACCACCGCCCGATTGAAGAACATGCTGACCGAATACCTCTACGACACCGCCCCGATCGAGGGCGTCCACGGCGTGACGACCGTTTCCAACGCCGAAGGCGTGCGCCGCACCGCAGAGTGGTTCCTGCGCGGAGACGCGGCGTGAACCACGTTCTGATTTTCGCGATCTTCCGCACGGAAGCCTGGTGGGCCCATGTCGGGCGCCATCTGGGCGTCGACCGGGTCACGGTCCTGACCGACACGCGGGGGCGCGGCGACCGCTCGGTCACCGATGACTTCTACGCCGCCTATCGCCGCTTCCTGAAGGCGGACGTCCACGAGTCGGACCTGGTCGCCCGGGACGAGGTTCGGGACGCCATCGCCCGCTGCCGGGTGCTGCGCTGGCTTCCCGAACGCCAGGCCACGGCCATGGTGCTGGGCATGGCGCAGGCCATGGACCAGGCGCTGGCGGCGCTGGCGCCGGACTCCATCGTCAGCCTGCCCATCGACAGCTACGTCACCGACATGCTGGAAAGGCGCGCCCGCGCGCGCGGCATCCCCTATTTTGAACTGACCGCGGGCACCCTGCCGGGGCTGAGCATGCTGCTGCATCGCGGCGCGCTGGTCACCACCGAGGGCGCGCCGGACGAGGAGGAGGTCGCGGCGCGATCCGCGGAAATCTCCAACCCGGAGTTCGCGCCGATCTATGTGCAGAACGCCCGCACCTTCACCCGCGCCAAATTCCATCGTGTCCAAGCCTATTTCCAGCTTCGCGCGTGGGCCTTCAACCTGCTGGCCCGGGCGGCGCGCGACCCGCTGAATCTGCGCGCGCTCGATAGCCAGACCTGGCTGGGTCACAAGGCCCGAGCCTCGGATGTGCGCGTCCTGTCGATGATCGACCACGACTGGCAGGAAAGACTGGCGGCCTTCCCCCGGGAGCGCCGCGTCCTGTTCGGGCTGCAGATGTTCCCCGAAGCGTCCATCGACTACTGGATCGATGACCTGCGGCTGATCCGGCAGGAGGACATGCTGCTGGAGCTGGCGCGGCGTCTGTCGGACGCCGGTTTCCAGATCGTGGTCAAGGATCACCCGCTTCAGTTCGGCTTCCGCCAGACAGCGCTGCTCGAGGCGCTGCAGGCGATCCCGAACGTGGTGCTCGTCCCCTACGAGGTCACCGGTAACGCGATGCTGGCCCAGTGCGGCGTCAGCGTGACGGCGACCGGCACCCTGGGCCTGCAGGCGGCCCTGCTCGGCAACACCTCCATCGCGGGGCAGGCCTACTACGTCGTCGAGGACGATTTCGTCGTCCTGCGGACGTGGGAGGATCTGGCGACCGTGCCGGACCGGCTGCTCAACGATGCGCCGATGGACTCCGTCGAGGCCCGGCGCGCGCGGATCATCCGCCACGTCCTGAAGGGCAGTTTCGACGGGCCGTTCATGTCCCTGTTCGGCTTCAAGGCGGATGCGCCGAACGACGAGGTGACGCAGATGGGCCGCGAACTCGGACGCCGCATGCGTCTGGTCGGCCCGGAGGGCGAGGACTGGCACGGCAAGGTCGGCGCCGCCCGCGTCGGCGGCCATGCCGGCTCGCCGCTCGGCGGGCCGGAAGGCCGGTTGTGAACTTGACCCGCGACTGCGGCATTGGTTAGAGCCTGAGCGGCTCCAGCGCATTTCGCGCCGGGCCCCGAACTCCCGGGAGGATCGATAGATGGCCGGTAATGACTATCTGATCGTCGAGCCTTCCCCGACGATCATCCCGCTGCCGGAGCAGACCTGGAGCCCGGCTCTGGTCGACTATTCCGTCCACCCCGCCTATCGCGATCTGGTCGCGCGTCCGAGCGCGGGCGATCGCGCCGCGGGGCTGGCGATCTTCCTGAAAAGCATGGCCGTTCTGCTGGTCAAGCGGCTGGTCCGCTACGAAATGATCCCGAACGACGTGCGCTCCGACGCCACCGCCGGCGGGCGGCTGAAGATGGTCGGGCATGCGCTGGGCAATATGGTCAGCCGCCCCCGCGAGCGCTCGGTCCGCGTTCAGCAGGCCGATCAGACCACGGGCCGCCTGGGCCGTGACGGCATCCATGTGGTGTCCGTGCCGGACGCCGACTTCCAGGCCCTCGCCGCCGCCGCCGAGCCCCAGTTCGACGAACTGAACCGCCGCCGTGCACAGGGCGCCGCCGGCAAGCGCGCCTTCGACGACTCGCGCGGTCGCACGACCCGCAAGGAACAGCAGGCGCTGTTCGAGGTGATCGAGCGGGTCCTGAAGGACGCCGGGGTCATGGACGTGGCCTCGGCCTACATGCAGCGGCCGGGCCGGGTGATCGACGTCAATCCCCAGATCAACGACACCAGCGACACCTTCTGGAAGGACATCTTCCCGGACACGCCGCCGTCCGATCTGCCCGGCGCGGCCTACTGCCACCGCGACGCCTCGGGGGGCGACCTCAAGGCGATCATCTACATGACCGACGTGGAACCCCGGAACGGGCCGTTCAGCTATGTCGTGGGATCACACCGGATGCATATCCCGCGTCTGGACGACCTGATCTGCGAGGCGAACGACTCCAACGGCCTGGCCGGCACCGACGCCCGCTCGCGCGCGCGCTTCGCCGCCCTGCCGGGGAAGTTCATGCAGAAGGGCAGCTTCGGCAACGACCTGCTGCCGACCGCGCCGCTGGCCCAGGACATCGCCCGCGGCCTCTGGGCGATCAGCGCGCGAAAGGGCTCGATCGTCCTGTTCGACACCAAGGGCATCCACCGTGGCGGCATGGTGGAAAGCGGCGAACGGCGGGTAATCACGTGCGTCATCGGCTGAGGCCGGACACCCTGCCGGGGTCCGGATTGCGAGGGACGCAATGAAATTCCATCCCGCCGCGCTGATGCTGATGGTCTGGTCCATCTGCATCGCGCTGTTCTACATCCTGCCCTTCCAGTTGGAGAGCCGGACGATCTCGCTGTACGGCGTGATGGTCCTGCTGGTCTTCATCGCGGTCTATTGCGTGGGCGCGGCCAGCGCTTCGGGGCGACTGCCCCAGCGCCCGATGGACCCGCACGTGACGGTCGATTTCCGGATGACCGACCGCATCCTGATCGCCGCCACGGTGATCGCGCTGGCCGCCTCTGTCATGGATGTGCAGGGGCGCAACCTGTTCAACCTGATCGATTCCTATCAGGTGCGGTCGGACCGGGCGAGCGGCCTGCTAAACGCCGCGGAATCGGAAAGCTCCATCTGGTTCCAGATCGCCTTCCTGACCTCGCCCGCGGCCTACGTGTACCTGATCCGTGAAATCGCCTTCCGGCCGCGCCCGATCCTGTGGCGCGCGGCCGTGTTCGGCCTGGGGCCGATCCTGATGGTCTCCCTGGCGTCCGGCGGGCGCAATCCGATCTTCTACGCCTTCCTGTGCGCCGGCCTGTCTTACCTCCTGCGCGGGCACATCTTCGCCGACCGCCTGGCCGCCGACGGCGCCAGGAAGCGTCCGAAGCGGCGGCCGATCTTCAAGCTCAACATGCCCGCCCGCGTGCTGATCGGCGTGCTGGTCGGCTGCATGGGCATCTATTTCGCGCGGGTCTTCATCGTCCGCGCAGACGTGGTCGGCGGCATCGACGCCATGTTCGGCATCGCCAGCTCATCCTGGGGCGTGAATTTCAACGGCCCGTTCGCTGACCTCTACTTCACCCTGCTGGGGCCGGACCTGACCTATCTGGTATTCGTATTCGTCTGGTACGTGGTGCAGGGCTTCGTGATGGCCAACACCATCTTCACCAACTACGACGGGCCGATGATGTGGAGCGCCTACGGCATCGACATCTCCTCGGCGGTCGTCCGGCGCCTGGACAGCGAGTTCCTCGCCACCGGCTTCGGCCACCTTCTGGGGCTGAACACCTACGGTTTCCTGCCGTCGGCCTTCGGGTCGCTGTACGTCGACTTCAAATTCCTAGGCCTGCTGCCGTGCTTCCTCTGGGGCTGGCTGTCCGGGATCACCTACAAGAAGGTCAAGCAGGGCCGCGATCCGCGATGGCTTCTGGCCGCGCCGATCGTGGTCATCGGCATCCTGCTGAGCGTCATCAACACGCCGATCGGATTCTCGAACGGCCTCATCACCCACCTCTGGCTCGTGACCGCCTTCATGTCCGCCCGCGTGATGCGCTGGCGGCCCGCACCGGCCCCCGCAGAGGCCGCCGGTGGCTGACGCTTCCGGTCGCCGGATCCTGATCACGGGAGGGAACGGCTTCCTCGGCCGGGCCATGGCGGACGACTTCGCCGCGCGCGGCTTCATTGTGCGCGTGGCCGTGCGCGATCCGGGAACGTGGTCCGGCGCCGCCGAGGCGGTCGGGGTCGGCGACCTGGCCGGTGCGGTGGACTGGTCCGCCGCGCTGCAGGGGATCGATTGCGTGATCCATACGGCCGGGCGGGCGCACCAGCGCAAGGCCGCGGACGCCGCCGAGCACGCCGTCCTCACGCGTATCAACGTCGACGCGACCCTCGACCTAGCGCGCCAGGCGGCGCAAGCGGGCGTCCGGCGGCTGATCTTCATCTCGTCGGCGCATGTGAACGGGGTCGAGACGACCGGCAGAGGCTTCCGGGCCGACGATCCGCCCAACCCCGCGGGTCCCTACGCCCAGTCCAAGCTCGAGGCCGAGACCGGCCTGCACCGGATCGCCGACGAGACCGGGCTGGACGTGGTCGTCATCCGTCCGCCGCTGATCATCGGCGCGGGGGTGAAGGGCAATCTGGCCAGTCTTTACGGCGCGATCCGGCGCGGCCTGCCGCTGCCGTTCGCCAACCTGGTCGACAACCGGCGCGACCTCGTCTCGCGGGAGACCCTGAGCGATCTGGCGGCGGTGTGCGTCAGCCACCCGTCGGCGCCGGGCGCGGTCTTCATGGTCAGCGACGGCGCCCCGCTGTCGACCCGGGCCCTGGTCGAACGGATGGCCGCCGAGACGGGCGCGCGCCCGCAGCTGATCCCCGTTCCCCCGGCGATGCTCCGCGGCCTGCTCGCGCTCGTGGGCCGGTCCCGCATGGCGGGCCAGCTGACCGGGGATCTCGAGATCGACATCCGGCCGACGTGCGACCGTCTGGGCTGGCGTCCCCCCACCTCCCCGCCGATCGGAGCGGTCCATTGAGCGTCTTCATCATCGCCGAAGCCGGCGTGAACCATAACGGCGACGCCGACCGCGCCCTGGCCATGGTCGACGCCGCGAAGGCGGCGGGCGCGGACGCGGTCAAGTTCCAGACCTTCTCGGCCGACAAGCTGGCCGCGCCGGGCGCCGAGAAGGCCGACTATCAGAAGCGGGAGACCGGCGAAGGCAATCAGCACGACATGCTGAAGGCGCTGGAGATGTCGGACGACCTGCATCACCGCCTGATCGCCCGCTGCGCCGAGGTCGGCATCGAGTTCATGTCGACGCCCTTCGACGAGGAGGCCGCCGACTTCCTGGTCGCCTCGGGAATGGCGCGGATCAAGGTCCCGTCCGGCGAGATCGTGAACCACCCCTTCCTGCGCCATCTGGCGGCGAAGGACCGGCCCCTGATCGTCTCCACCGGCATGGCCACGATGGAGGAGATCACCGACGCCGTCGCCGTCATCGCCGAGACGCGCGCGAAACACGGCCTGACCACGCCGCTGGATCAGGTGCTGACCATCCTGCACTGCACGTCCAACTACCCGGCGGCGCCGTCCGATGTGAACCTGCGCGCCATGCGCACCGTCGGCGAGGTCACCGGCCTGCCCGTCGGCTATTCGGATCATACCCTGGGCCTGGCGGTCTCGACCGCCGCCGTGGCGCTGGGTGCGACGGTGATCGAGAAGCATTTCACCCTCGACGTGACCCTGCCCGGCCCCGACCACCGCGCCTCCCTGACCGTTCAGCAGCTGACCGATCTGGTCGGCCAGATCCGCGATGTGGAGCAGGCGCTGGGCTCGTCGGTGAAGGCGCCGACGGCGGCCGAACTGCCCGTTCGCGCCGTGGCCCGCCGCTCGGTCATGGCCCGCATCGCCCTGCCCGCCGGCCACGTGCTGACCGAGGCCGACCTGATCCTGCTGCGTCCCGCCTCGGGCATCGCACCGCGCTTCTTCCACACCCTGCCCGGCCGCGCGCTGCAGGCGGATGTCGAGGCGGGCCAGCCCCTGACCTGGGACCTGCTGTCCGGCGAGGCGATGATCTGACCATGCGGCGCGTTTGCTACATCAGCGGCACCCGGGCGGACTTCGGCCTGATGCGCTCGACGCTGCTGATCCTGCGCGACCATCTGGAGCTGGACCTGGCGGTGATCGCCACCGGCATGCACCTGTCCCCCGCCTACGGGCATACAGTGGACGAGATCGAGGCCGCGGGCCTGCGCCTGGCCGCCCGCGTGCCGGTGCCGCTGGAGCCCGCGACGGGCGCCACCATGGCCCGCAATCTGGGAACCATGGTCGCCGCCTTCACCGATGTGCTGGAAAGCGAGCGGCCCGATGCGGTTCTGCTGCTGGGCGACCGGGGCGAGATGCTGGCCGGGGCGCTGGCGGCCATCCATCTGAACATCCCCGTCGCCCATATCCACGGCGGCGAGCGATCGGGCACGGTGGACGAGCCTGTGCGCCACGCCATCTCCAAGCTCAGCCACCTGCATTTCGCCGCCACGCGAGAAGCCGCCGACCGGCTGGTGCGGATGGGTGAGAACGCCGCCAACGTCCATGTCACCGGCGCACCCGGCCTGGACGGCCTGACCGACGCCGAACTGCCCGACCAGACCGAGGTGATGCGCCTGCACGGTCTCGATCCCGAGCGCCCGTTCGCCCTGATGGTCTATCACCCCGTGCTGCAGGAGGCCGCGACCGCCGCGGACGACGCGCGCCGCATCCTGAAAAGCCTGACCGACGCGGGCCTGCAAGTCCTGGCCCTGATGCCCAACGCCGACGCGGGCAGCGACGGCGTCCGCGCCGTCCTAACCGAAGCCAAGGGCGCGCAGGACATCACCGTGCGCACCCATCTGGCCCGCCCCGCCTTCGTCGCCGCCATGGCGCACGCCGACCTGATGATCGGCAACTCCAGCGCCGGGATCATCGAGGCCGCCAGCTTCGGCACGCCGGTGCTGAACGTCGGCCCGCGCCAGAACCTGCGTGAGCGCAACGCCAATGTGCTGGATGTCGAGGCGACCGAGGCGGCCCTGGCCGCCGGGATCGCCGATCTGCTGGCGAAAGGCCGCCGGGCGCCGCAGAACGTCTATGGCGACGGCCGCGCCGGACCGCGCATCGCCAACCTGCTGGCCTCCGTCCCGCTGGACGCGGCCCTGCTGATGAAGGTCAACGGGTACTGAGATGATCCATCTGATCGGCGCAGGCGGGCATGCGAAGGTGGTGCTGGACGCCCTGCTGGAAGGCGGGACGGATCTGTCCGGCGTCGCCGTCCGCGCCGACGCCCCCGCACCCGACCTGCTGGGCCTGCCGGTCGCCACGCCCGCGATCGCACCCTCCCCGGCGGGCCAGCCCTTCCACGTGGCCATCGGCGCCGCCGCCGCTCGCGAACGCCTGCAGGGCGAAGCCGAAGCGGCGGGCGGATCGGCCCTGACCGTCCTCCACCCCGCCGCCTCAATCTCCCGCTTCGCCACGATCGCCGAGGGCGGCTTCGTCGCCGCCGGCGCCGTCGTCGGGCCGGTCGCGGTGGTGGGGCGCGGCGTCATCATCAATCACGGCGCCGTCGTCGACCATGACTGCGCCGTCGGCGACTTCTGCCACCTGGCCCCCAACGCCACCCTCGGCGGCGGCGTCAGGGTCGGCGCGCGCTGCCTGATCGGCGCCGGCGCGGTCGTCCTGCCCGGCGTGACCATCGGCGATGACGTGACCATCGGCGCCGGCGCGGTCGTGACCCGCGACGTGGCCTCCGCCCAGACCTGGACCGGCGTCCCCGCCGCCCCGAAAGGCTCCTGAATGACCGAGATCGACGCCTTCAGCGCCGCCCGGACCGCCACCATCCGCGATGCGATGGCGACCATCAACGCGTCCGGCATGCAGATGCTGCTGCTGGTGGACGCCGACGGCCGCTTCCAGCGCACCGTCACCGACGGCGACCTGCGCCGTCTGCTGCTGGCGGGCTCCGAGATGGGCGACACGCTTGAGGCGCTGCCGGACCTGACCTCGGTCACCGCGCCGGAAGAGGTCAGCCGCAAGGCCGCCCTGGCCCTGATGGACGCCAACGAGATCAACCACCTGCCCCTGATCGACGGCGAAGGCCGGGTCGTCCGCGTGCTGAACCGCCGCGACATCGGCGCGCCCATCCTGCTGTCGACGCCGCACATGGGCGAGGCCGAGCTGCATTTCGTGGAAGAGGCCTTCCGCACCAACTGGATCGCCCCCCTGGGTCCGAACGTCGACGCCTTCGAGCGCGAGATGGCGGCCCAGACCGGGATGGCGCACGCCGCCGCCCTGTCGTCGGGCACTGCCGCCATCCACCTGGCGGTCCGCATGCTGGGGGTGAAACCCGGCGACCGGGTCTTCTGTTCGACCCTGACCTTCGCGGCCTCGGCCAACCCCATCGTCTATGAAGGCGGCGAGCCGGTCTTCATCGACAGCGAGCCCGACAGCTGGAACATGTCGCCGATCGCGCTGGAGCGGGCCTTCGACGCGGCCAAGGCCGAGGGCTGGATGCCCAAGGCGGTGATCGTCGTGAACCTGTACGGCCAGAGCGCCGACATGGACCCGATCCTGGCGCTGTGTAACCGCTACGGCGTGCCGATGATCGAGGACGCCGCCGAAAGCCTGGGCGCGACCTACAAGGGCAAGGCCTCAGGCTCCTTCGGCCTGATGGGCGTCTTCTCGTTCAACGGCAACAAGATCATCACCACCTCGGGCGGCGGCATGCTGCTGTCCGACGACGAGGACCTGATCAAACAGGCCCGCTTCCTGGCCACCCAGGCGCGCGATCCGGCGCCGCACTACCAGCACAGCCAGATCGGCTTCAACTACCGCATGTCCAACATCCTGGCCGGGGTCGGCCGGGGGCAGCTTCAGGTGCTGGGCGACCGGGTGGCCTCACGCCGCGCGGTCCATGACGCCTACCGCGAGGGCCTGTCGGACATCGCCGGCCTGATCTGGCAGCCGGAACCGGAGTGGAGCGTCTCCAACCGCTGGCTCTCGGCCCTGACCCTGGATCCGGACGCGACGGGCGTCACCGCGCCCGAGCTCATCCGGCGGCTGGCCGACGAGATGATCGAGGCCCGACCGGTCTGGAAGCCGATGCACCAGCAACCCGTCTTCGCCCATTGCCGCCACTTCGCCCACGGCAACGAGGCGGTCTCGGACCAGATCTTCGAGCACGGCGTCTGCATGCCCTCGGGCTCGAACATGACCCGGGCCGAGATCGACCGGATCATCGACGCCGTGCGCGGCATCATGAAGGTCCGGTGATCCCGTGAAACGCGCGTTCGATTTCGTCCTGGCGGGCGGCGCCCTGGTCGCCCTGTCGCCGGTTCTGCTGGCCACCGCCGTGGCTGTGCGGGTGACATCGCGAGGCCCCGCCATCTATTGGTCCGACCGGGTCGGGCGGGACAACAAGCTGTTCCGGATGCCCAAATTCCGCTCGATGCGGATCGAGACCCCGGCGGTCGCCACCCATCTGCTGACCGACACCTCGGCCTGGCTGACGCCCATCGGCGGCTTCCTGAGGAAGAGCAGCCTGGATGAGCTGCCGCAGCTGTGGAGCATCGTGGTCGGCGACATGTCGATCGTCGGCCCCCGCCCGGCGTTGTTCAACCAGGACGACCTGATCGGCTTGCGCACCGAACAGGGCGTCCACAAGCTGCGTCCCGGCCTGACCGGCTGGGCCCAGGTCAACGGACGCGACGAACTGCCCATTCCGGACAAGGTCCGGCTCGACGCCGAGTATCTGAACAACCGCTCGTTCGCGATGGATCTGAAGACCATCTGGATGACGGTCGGCAAGGTGCTGCGCGCCCGCGACATCTCGCACTAGGCCCTCCCCCTGTGGGGAGGAGGGATCAGGCCCGCTTGATCGGCACGACCTCGGCCAGGGCCCGGTCGTCACCGACGGTGCGGACGCGGGCCAGAATCTCGAAGATCAGGGCGCGGGCGTCGGCGTTGTCGCCCTGGCGCGCCACCTGCTCCAGCTTCTGGACCATGCGTTCGGTCATCCGCGCGCCCTCGATGCGGTCGGTGACGCGCATCAGGCTTTGGCCGCACATCTCGGCGACCTCGCTGGAATCGACCAGTTCCTCGAACAGCTTCTCGCCGGGGCGCAGTCCGGTGACCTCGATCTCGATGTCCTTGCCCGGGATCTTGCCGTACAGGCCGATCAGCTGGCGGGCCAGGTCGATGATCTTCACCGGCTTGCCCATGTCGAGCACGAAGACTCCCAGCGGTGCGTCCGGCTGCCCGGCCGAATGGGCCGTGGCGTGCAGCACCAGCTGGACCGCCTCGGGGATGGTCATGAAATAGCGTTCGATGTCCGGGTGCGTCAGCGTCACCGGCCCGCCGCGCTCGATCTGCGCCCGGAAGGTCGGCACGACGGAACCCGCCGAACCCAGAACATTGCCGAAGCGCACGACGCTGAAGCGGGTGGTCCCGCCGTCGCCGGTCTGCTGGGCGCGGACCACGGCCTCCGCCAGACGCTTGGTGGCGCCCATGACGTTCGGCGGATCCACGGCCTTGTCGGTCGAGATGAAGACCATGTGCTTCACGTCGGCCGCGTTGGCGGCCTCGGCGACGTTCCAGGTGCCGACGACGTTCGTCAGCACGCTTTCACACGGATGCCGCTCCATCAGCGGCACATGCTTCAGGGCCGCGGCATGGAAGACGATGTCCGGGCGCTCGGCGGCGAAGGCCTCGTTCAGCAGGGCCTTGTTGCGCACGTCATACAGATATTCGCGGCGCGACAGGGTCGGCCAGCGATGCTCGATCTCCTGGTCGATCCGGAACAGGCTGAATTCCGAGTTGTCGAGCAGCACCAGATGGCCGCAGCCGAGGCTGGCGACCTGACGGCAGATCTCCGACCCGATCGAGCCGCCGGCGCCGGTGACCAGCACGCGCTTGCCCGCGACCAGGGCCCGCAGCGGGCCGTCGGCCAGACGCACCGGCGGACGGGCCAGCAGCTCCTCCAGCTCGAATTTGCGCATGACCGGCTCGTCGGCCTTGCCGCCCATCTCGACCAGGCTGGGCGCGCGCAGCAGGTGCACGCCGCGGGTCCGCAGCTGACCCAGTCGCTCGACGCCGAAGTCCACCGGGGTCAGGGAATCGTCCAGGAAGACGATCGCCCCCTCTATGGCGTGATCGGTCAGATCCTCCAGGATCTCGAAGGCCGCCGTGGCGTTGGACAGCACCGGCACGCCGCGCAGCTCGCGCGTCGCGGCTCCGCGGGTGTCGGTCACGATGCCCGCCGGGCGATAGGCCTCGCCGCTGCGGGCCAGTTCGCGCAGGAAGGTCTCGACCCGGTCCATGGCGCCGACCACGATCAGCGGCTTGCGCTCGTCGCTGGCTCCGACGAACGGCGCGATGGCGCGCAGGGCTTCCTTGTCGTGCAGGATCCGGCGCAGCAGGACCAGCGCCAGCGTCAGCCCGATGTCGAGAACCGGCACGATCAGCAGGGTGGAGCGAGGCAGCGACGCGCCCCGCTCAAGGAAGAAGCTGAACGCCAGGAAGACCGCCGCCGACAGCAGGGAGGTGCGCACGATCGGACCGACGTCGACGATCGAGACGTAGCGCCATAGCGCGCGGTCGGTGCGGAAGAACAGGTCCAGGGCGAAGCCCAGGGCCGCGAACACAAGGGCGAAGACCCAGGCGTCCTGCGTCGCGTTCAGGATCGCATCCGGGGTCAGCCCGTTTCCGGACGCCACCAGATACCCGCCGATCATCGCGACGACCCGAACCCCGGCGCGCGCCGCGACCTTCAGGCCACGGATCAATAGTGCGTTGCTGTTACCCAAGTTAGTCCTGCCCGACAGGCTTCGTCCGAACCGTGGAGATAGCAGAGTAATATTGTCTGGCCATCTCAGTATGGTGACGAATCTCCGCCGCCCTCCACTTTGGCGTTCAAAAATCCGGGAACGTCCGACAGAATCGCGTCAAACGCCCGCCCCGAGGCGCTGCAATGGTCGCCTACCGGAAAAGTTCCGGCCTTCTAGACGCTTATTTGGGCCCTGTCACCCTGATGTCACGCCTCGCCGGTAGGCCGCCCATCAAGAGTATTTGCTGATGTGAAAGCTTTGGAGAAAGCGCGATTTCTTCAAATCGTTCGAACGTCCGCGGACTGCATTGACGGCGGCGGTTGAAACCGGTCCGAGACGGCGGCGCATTCTGTCTCTAGAAGCTGATCCGGTCGCGACTTGCGCGGGGGAATGATGAATATCTATCCGGTGATCATGTGCGGCGGGGCCGGTTCGCGCCTTTGGCCCGCCTCGCGTCCCGGACGGCCCAAGCAGTTCCTGCCCCTGACGGGCGCGCGGTCACTGTTCCAGGAAACCGTCCTGCGGGTCGCGCCCCTCGCCGCCGACGGCGACGTGGTGGTGGTCGCGGGCCTGGGGCATGCCGACGCCATCGCCGGCGAACTGGCCGCCATCGGCGTCGAGGCCACCATCCTGCTGGAGCCCGAGGCGCGCGATTCGGGACCGGCGATGGCCGCCGCCGCCGCCTTCGTCCAGCGGCGCGACCCGGACGGCGTCGCCGCCATCATCGCCTCGGACCACCACATCCCCGATGCGGAAGCCTTCCGCGCCGCCGTCCGCACCGCCGCTGAAGAAGCCACCCGCGGCCGTATCGTCACCCTGGGCGTCACCCCGACCTGGCCCTCCCCGGCCTACGGCTACATCAGTCCCCAGGGCGCCGGCCTGTCGCCGGTGAAGCGTTTCGTTGAGAAGCCAGACGCCGCCACCGCCGCCCGCTATCTGGCTGACGGCTTCCTGTGGAACAGCGGCAATTTCATCGTCTCGGGCGCCGCCCTGATGGACGAGTTGACCCGCCATGCGCCCGAGATCGCCGAGGCCGCCCGCAACGCCCTGCCCGCCGACCTGACCGGCCCCCTGATCCGCCTGACCGACGCCTTCCGCACCGCCCCGCGCATCTCCATCGACTATGCGGTGATGGAGAAGAGCGACCGCACCTCCGTCCTGCCCGTCGGCTTCGAATGGTCCGACGTGGGCGCCTGGGATTCAGTGCTGGCGACCGGCGCGGGGCACACGGGACTGCATATCGGCGTCGACAGCGACAACGTCCTTGTCCGCGCCGCCGACGGCATGGTGGTGGCCACCCTGGGCGTGTCCAACATCGCGGTCATCGCCGAGAACGACGCCGTGCTGGTCTGCGACCTGTCGCGGGCGCAGGACGTCAAGGCCGTGGTCGACAGGGTCAAGGCCGAGGCCCCGCGCCACGCCGACGTGCCCGAGACGGCCGACCCTGCGCCCTACCGGCGGTTCGGCGACTGGATGCGCGCCGCGGCCCTGCCGCTGTGGGCGACGCTCGGGACCCATACAGATGGAGCCTTCGTCGAGACCCTGACGCTGGAGGGACGCGCGGTGGAGAGCCGCCGCCGCGCCCGCGTCCAGACGCGCCAGATCTACGTCTTCGCCCGCGCCGGCGCCCAGGGTTGGGCGGGGCCGTGGCGCGAGCGGGTCGAACGCGGACTGGAGCGCTTCCTGGCCGGCTACCTGCGCACCGACGGCGCGGTGCGCAACGCCCTGAACACCGACGGTTCGGTGCTGGACGACGCCGCCCTGCAGTATGAGCAGGCCTTCGCCCTGCTGGCGCTGTCCGCCGTCCACGCCGCCGGGATCGAGACCGCGCGCTGCGAAGCCCAGGCGGGGATCATGCTGGACCGGCTTCTGGCCGAGCGCCTGCCCGGCGGCGGCTGGCGCGAGACCGGCGACCATCCCTTCCAGGCCAACGCCAACATGCATCTGTTCGAGGCGGCCCAGGCCTGGGCCGCGCGCGGCGTCGATCCGCGCTGGGACGCGATCGCCGATTCCCTGGCCGAACTGGCCCTGACCCGCTTCATCGACGCCGACGGCGGCTTCCTGCGGGAGTTCTACGACGCTGACTGGCGCCCGGCGCCGGGCGAGGACGGCCGTCTGGTCGAGCCCGGTCACCAGTTCGAATGGAGCTGGCTGCTGTCGCGGCACGCCCTCGCCCGGGGCGACGCCCGCGCCATGGCTGCGGCGAAGCGCCTTTACATGCACGGCCTGCGCGGGGTCGATCCGCGCCGGGGCGTCGCCGTCGACGAGCTGGACGACAGCCTGTCGGTGCGCAGCGCCCGCGCCCGCCTGTGGCCCCAGACCGAGTGGCTGCGCGCCGCCCTGGCCATGGCCGAGCTGGCCGAGGGCTCCGAGCGCGAGCAGCGGCTGGCCGAGGCGCGCAAGGCGGCGGCGGGCTTGGCCCTCTACCTGCGGCCCAACGGCGCCTGGCGCGACAAGCTGGAGGCGTCCGGCGCCTTCGTGGACGAGCCGGCCCCCGCCAGTTCGCTCTATCATATCGTCGGAGCCTTCGATCAGGTCTGCGTCGCCGCCGCGGCCGGCCTCATTACGGACGCGCCGACCGGATTGAACTAAAGCTCCTGTTCCACGTTTGAGGCGGGCCGCGGGGGCGGCCCTTCATCCCCTGTTCAGCCGCCAGCGCCTCTCCTGTAGAGACGCCGCCGCACCACGAGACCGATGTGATCGACCTCCACTGCCATATCCTGCCGGGCATCGACGATGGCGCGCCGGACCTGGAAACCTCGCTGGCGATGGCGCGGATCGCGGTGGCCGACGGCATCACCGTCACCGCCTGCACCCCGCACATGATGCCGGGCTATTATGAGAACACCTCGGACGGCGTCCGCGCCGCCGTGGTCGCGCTTCAGGCCGAACTGGACCAGGCCGGCGTCCCCCTGCGCCTGGTGACCGGCGCGGACGTGCATCTGGTGCCCGGCCTGGCGTCGGGCCTGCGCGACGGGTCCAAGCTGACGCTGGCCGACACCCGCTACTTCCTGTTCGAACCGCCGCACAACACCGCCCCACCGCGCATGGCTGACGCCGTGTTCGACTGCATGGCCGCGGGCTTTCATCCGCTGATCACCCACCCCGAGCGCCTGCGCTGGATCGAGGAGCAGTATGACCTGATGGTCCAGCTGGCCCAGAGCGGCGCCTGGATGCAGATCACCGCCGGTTCGGTCACCGGCCGCTTCGGCAAACGCACCCAGTACTGGGCCGAGCGCATGCTGGACGAGGGCATCGTCCACATCCTGGCCACCGACGCTCACAACCTGCGCAGCCGTTCTCCGGTGCTTTCCGAGGCGGTCGAGGCCGTGTCGAAACGCCTCGGCGAACAGGCCGCGAAAGACATGGTGTTGACCCGACCCCTAGCGGTGCTGGAAAACGCTACGCCTGCTTCGGTCCCTCCGGCGGTCGGCGCCCCCCGTTCGGCCACCCGGCCGGGCTTCTTCAAACGGCTGTTCAAGGCCGCCTGATTTCAAGGTGACTGTCGCATGATGCGCGCCCTCCCGCTGGTCCTGATCGCCACGGCCTTCCTGCTCTCCGCCTGCGGCGGTCCCAAGATGGACGTCACCCAGATGACGGCGGCCCAGCCTACGCCCCAGCTGGGAATCGACCCCGATGCGGCGCCGCATACCGAGTACCGGATCGGCGTCGGCGACAAGCTGTCGATTCGCGTCTTCCAGGTGGCGGACCTGTCGTTCGATGAGCTGGTCGTCGATACGTCTGGCAATCTTCAGATGCCGCTGATCGGCGCTGTCCGCGCGGCGGATCGGACCTCCAGCGAGCTTTCGGCCGATATCGCCCAGAAGCTCAGCGCCCAGTATCTGCGCAACCCGCAGGTCACCGTCACGGTCACCGAGGCGGCCAGCCAGAAGATCACGGTCGACGGCGCCGTCACCAAGCCGGGCGTCTATGAGATGCGCGGCGCGACCTCCCTGCTGCAGGCGATCGCCATGGCCGAGGGTCCCAGCCGCGTGGCCGACCTGACCAAGGTCGCCGTGTTCCGCACGATCAACGGCCAGCGGACCGTCGCCCTGTTCGACCTGCAGGCGATCCGTCAGGGCCGCGCCGACGACCCCAATGTGCTGGGGGACGACATCGTCGTGGTCGACACCTCGCGCCTGAACTCGGCCCTGCGGGAAGTCGTGGGCGCCCTGCCGGCGCTGTCGATCTTCCGTCCGTTCTAAGGGCTGTTGGCGCGCCGCGCGCAAATCCTCGCCGTCGTCCTGGCCTTCGGGCTGGGCGCGGCGGCCTGCGGCCATCCCGCGCCGGATACCGGCTTCGTCCAGGCCGGGCCCGAGGCGCGCCTTGAAGCGCTGAACGCCGTCGACGTCCGTGTCGCCGGAGTGGCCTGGGCCCTCGCCCGGTCCAACGCCGATCTCTGCCCTGTCACCCGCCCGCGCGCCGGTTGGACCCTGCAGTCCGCCGGCCAGTACGGCGGCGCGCTGCGGCCGACGGCCGAAGCCCGCTATGGCCTTGAGGGCGATCTGCCCGGCGTCCTCGCCGCGCCGCGGGACAGCCCGGCGGCCGAAGCCGGCCTTTCGCCCGGCGACCTGATCCTGTCGGTCAACGGTCAGCCGCTGTCGCGAGGCGAGGGCGCGACGGAGTCCTATGAGGGTCTTCAGGCCAATGCGGCGACGCTGGACGCCGCCGCGGCGCGGGGGCCCGTGACCCTGCGGGTCCGCCGGGGGGGCGTCGAGCGCGAGGTCACCGTTCGCCCGGTCGACGCCTGCGCCTATCCCACCCAGGTCGAGGTGACCGGCACGCGCCGCAGCCGCGCCGACGGCCGCAACATCTTCATCTCCGACGGCATGGTCAGCGTCGCCGCCGACGACGACCAACTGGCCTTCGTCCTCGCGCACGAACTGGCCCATGCGGTCCTCGAGCATCGCACCCAGCCCGATGTGACCGGCGCGCGCGGCGCGTCCAACGGGGCCATCACCCTGCGCCGGGGCCTGTCGTTGAGCGCCGAGGCCGATGCCGACCGCCTGGGCCTGTTCCTGCTGGCGCGGGCCGGCTTCGATCCGTATCTCGCGGTCGAATTCCTGACCCGGTTCGAGGCCGTCGACCGGGGCGCGCGCTACGCCCAGTTCAATTCCGGCGGAATCTATGAGTCCGCGCCGGCGCGGCGGCGGACGCTTCAGCCCGTCCTGGCCGACATCGCCGCGCGCAAGGCGGCGAACCGCGCCCTCATTCCCTGAGGCCGAGCCGGTTCCGCAGTTGCACGGCGGTCAGCAGACCCCAGCCCAGGGCGAAGCCGACCATGTCGGCGACCACATCCCAGACATCGGCGTCCCGTCCGACGGCGGGCAGGCCTTGGATCAGTTCGATCGCGATCCCGGCCCCCAGCATGATCGCGGCCGACCGGACCAGGCCGTTCCGGGGCCAGCCGCAGGCGGCCAGAACCGTCCAAGTCAGAAAAGCTACGGCATGGTTGGCCTTGTCCCACGGCAGCCCCCCTTCGATCGTCGCGGCGGGCCTGAAAGCGAACCACGCCACCGCTAACGAAAACGCGACCGTCCCGATACGGAACGTATCCCTCAGTACGGGGTTCGAGCTCGGGGACACGCGCCGCTTTCCGTGATTCGTCACTGTCATGGACCTGCGTTATCTGTCCTGCGGAGGGTTGATCCATGGCGACACGCATCAGCGACGCGCTCGACCACCGGCGGACGGCGGCTCGCGCCGCCGGACCGGCTGCATACTCTGGAAAGGGCGCGGGCCTCTATAGCGAAGTGGCTCCCCCGCCCGCCGTCGGACCGGCCTTCGGACAAGCCCGCGCCGCGCCCGATGATCCGCAACCGGCGCCGACGACCTGATCCTCGCGCTACGCTTGACCGACGGCGCCCTCCTCCGCGACATGACGCCGGAGGGCAGGTCCCGGACGCTCGAATTCGTGTGCGTGGTGTAGGGCTTTGCGGTATCAGCCCGATAGGTTTCGACAGGCGGCGACGGCCGTCATGATTTGCGGATGGCATTATGCTGGGCGACAATCACTTCGCTGACGATCGCAATGCGCGCTCCGGTCGCGCATCAGGTTTCGGCGAACCGGCTCTTGAAGACGGTCGCCAAGGCGCCTGGCATCAGGAAGTCGAGGATGCGCCCGTCTTCGATCTGGGGGCCTATTGGCGTCTGGCGCTCAAGCATCGCATCCTGATCATCAGCTGCTTCCTCGGGGCCCTGGCCGTCGGCGCCGCCCTGACCCTGCTGATGACGCCGATCTATACGGCCCAGGCCACCCTCCAGATCGATCGGGAGGCCGCGCGCATCTTCAACTCGACCGAAGACGTCAATCCGCGCGAAAGCATGGCGCAGGGGGAGGAGTTCTTCCAGACCCAGTATGGCCTGCTGCGCAGCCGCTCGCTGGCCGAGCGCGTCGTCGAGAGCCTCGGCCTGGCCAGCTCGGATCAGGCTCTGACCAACCTCGGCGTGGAGCCTCCGGCCCGCAACGGCTCGGCCGCCGCCCAGGCCGAACGCCGCCGCAACGCCGCCCTGGACTATGTGCAGGAAAACCTCAGCGTCACGCCGGTGCGCGGTTCGCGCCTGGTCGCCGTCGGCTTCGACAACCCCGATCCGGTCGTAGCGGCGCGGGTCGCCAACGGCTTCTCCGAGAACTTCATCCAGGCCAACCTGGACCGCAAATTCCAGTCGTCGGCCTATGCCCGCGAATTCCTGGAAGAGCGCATCGCCCAGACCAAGGGCCGCCTCGAGGAGGCCGAGCGCCAGCTGGTCGCCTACGCCGCCAACCAGCAGATCATCAACGTCGGCGAACCGTCCGAAGGCGGCGCCGACTCCTCGGGCGGCGGATCGCAGTCGCTCGCCTCGAACAACCTGGTGGCCCTGAACTCCTCCCTGGCCCAGGCCCGCGCCGCCCGCGTCGCCGCCGAGGAACGCTGGCGCTCCGCCCGCACCTCGGAAGTCATGACGCTGCCGGAAGTGCTGCAGAACCCCTCGATCCAGCGCCTGGGCGAGCAACGCGCCCAGCTCGAGGCCGAGTACCAGCAGAAGTCCAGCCTCTATCAGCCCGACTATCCGGAGATGGTGCGCCTGCGCGGCCAGATCACCGAGATCGACGGCCAGATCCAGACGCTGGCCGCCAACATCCGCTCCTCGATCCAGAGCCAGTATGTGGTCGCCGCCAATCAGGAGCGTTCGCTGCAGGGCCAGGTCAACGGCCTGAAGGGCGACGTGCTCGACCTGCGTGACCGCTCGATCCAGTACAACATCCTGCAACGCGAGCTGGATACGACCCGGACGCTCTACGAGGGCCTGCTGCAGCGCTACAAGGAAGTCGGCGTCACCGGCAACGTGACGTCCAACAACATCTCGATCGTCGACAACGCGACGCCGCCGGCCACGCCGTCCAAGCCGAACATGATGATCAACCTGGCGCTGGCCGCCCTGTTCGGTCTGGGCCTGGGCGTCGTCGCCGCCCTGGTGCTGGAAGCGCTGGATGAAACCCTGGCCACCCCGGACGACGTCGAGAAGAAGCTGGCCGTGCCGGTGCTCGGCGTGGTGCCGCTGCTCGACAAGGGCCAGACCACGGCGGCCGCCCTGGCCGACATCCGATCCGGTTTCTCCGAAGCCTATTACTCCCTCAGAACGGCGTTGCAGTTCTCGACGCCCGAGGGCGCGCCGGCCAGCCTGCTGGTGTCGTCCGCCCGCCCCGCCGAAGGCAAGTCGACCACGGCCTACGCCGTGGCGCTGAACCTGGCCCGTATCGGCAAGCGCGTGCTGCTGGTCGACGGCGACCTGCGCAATCCGTCGATGCACCGGCTCGTGGGCGTCGATAACGAGCGCGGGATGAGCAATGTGCTGTCGGGCTCGTCGGACCTGGCCTCCGTCGTCCAGCGCACGCGCCAGGACAATCTGTACTTCATCCCCTGCGGCCCGCTGCCGCCCAACCCCGCCGAGCTGTGGGGCGGCGACCGCCTGCGTCAGTTCCTCAACGACGCCCGCGACAAGTTCGATCACGTGGTCGTCGACGGCCCGCCGGTCCTCGGCTTCGCCGACTCGCCCCTGCTGGCGGCCGCGGTCGGCGGCGTCCTGTTCGTGCTGGAATCGAAGGGCACCCGTCGCGGTCAGGCCCGCGGCGCCCTGCGTCGCCTGAAGATGGGCCGCGCCCGTCTGCTCGGCGCCGTGCTGACCAAGTTCAACGCCAAGACCACCACCTACGGTGGGTACGACTACGCATACGACTACAATTACGGCGCCGAAGGCGAGCGTGGGACCAAGGGCAAGAAGGGCAAGCCCGCTTGAGGGATCAGGCGGACCTTTCCGCCGCCCCGGCGCGCAAGCGCGGCCGGGTAGCCGAAGCGGCCTCCTGGGTCCTGATCGCCGGCGGCGTTCTGCTGGGCTGGCAGGTCGTGATCCAGCCGTTGATCCAGCGCGCTCCGGCCGAGATCGCCCTTCGGCTGGCGCCCACGTCGCCCTTGGTCCTGCGCCGCGCCGCCGAGAGCGAGCTCGTCGCCGGGCAGGAAGGCTCCAATCCCGTTCGCTTCAGTCAGGCCGCCGACCTGGCGCGGGAAGCGCTGGCCCGGTCGCCCTTCGATGTGCGGGCGCTGCGCGTGGTCGGCCTGACCGAGGCCAAGGCCGGGCGAGAGGGCGTGGCTGACGACATCCTGACTCTCGCCGGCAACTGGAGCCTGCGCGATGACCCGTCCCACGCCTGGCTGGTCGAGCATCGCCTGAAGCAGGGCGATTACGCCTCCGCCTTCGCTCACGCCGACACCCTGGTGCGGCGCCGCGACGACATCCAGCCCCGGGTGTTCGAGCTGTTCACCGTCGCCGCCACGGTCGACACCGCCCGGGCCCTGCCGGAGGTGGCGGTGCTGCTGTCCGCGCGGCCGCCATGGCGCCAGGCCTATCTGGAAAGCCTGTTCGCGGACGCGCGCGGCCTTCAGGTGGCGGTCAACCTCGCCGTCCTGCTGCAGGCCGGCAAGGCGCCCCTGACCAATGACGAGTTGCGCCAGCTCTACTACCAGCTGGTGGAGAAGGGGCAGCTGGAAGCCGTGCGCGTCGTCCGTACACGCCTGAACCGCCCCCCGAGCCCGCCGCTCGTCAGCAACGGCGGCTTCGGCGACGCCTCGGCGCCGGAACCCTTCCAGTGGCGCCTCGCCCAGGACGCCGGAGTGATCGCCGAGATCGTGCCGGACGACGTCCGCCCCGCCGACCCGGCCCTACGCGTCGACTACGACGGCTATTCGGCCTCGAGAATCGCCGAACAGCTGCTGTTCCTGGCGCCCGGCCGCTACCGTCTGTCGGCTGAATCCCGCGTCGAAGAAGGCGATCCGGCGGCCCGCCTCGCCCTGACCCTGACCTGCGCGCCCGGCGATCTGGGCATCCTTTCGGCGCCGGCGGCGGCGCCCGGCGCCCAGGTCTGGACCCCGTTCAGCACGACCTTCTCCGTGCCCTCGACCTGCACGGCCCAATGGCTGCGCCTCGAGACCCGTTCCGGCGACAAGCGTCAGCGAACCGCCGTGTGGCTTGACCGGGTGGCGATCGCGCCAATCGCTCCGGAGGCGAACTAAAGGGCGGTTTCGTGGCTCATTTACTTCGCTGAGCACCTGAATCGTATTGCTTTTGAAACCTTCGCCGCCTATACCCATTCTCGATACGTCGCGGGCCAGCCCGTACCAAAGACCTGATTAGAAGGGGATCTAGCATGCGTAAGACCATCGCCGCTGTCACGGCAGGCCTGCTGCTCGTGGCTGGCCAAGCTGCCGCCGCCAACACTTCGGCCGTTGCCCGCGTGGGTGACCGCGTTGGCGCTCGCGCCGACGCTTCGTCGGAATTCGCCGGCATTCCGCTGCCCGTCCTGCTCATCGGCACTGCCGTGATCGTGGCGGTCGTCGTTGTTGCTTCGGACGACGACTCGGAAAGCGACTAAGCCGACCCGGTCCGCGCTGCGCCTGATGCAGTCGTAACGCGTGCCGAATAAGGTTTTGAAGGGCCAGTGGGACGCTGTGGCAATCGCCGCGGCTATCCTGCTGGCCCTTTCGTTTGTCTTCGGCGGGGCCAGCCGCGAACACGCCCTGCGGCTGGCCGTCGTTGAACTGGCCGCCCTGCCCCTGCTGATCATGAGCGCTGATCGGCTGATCCGTTCGGGCCTATGGCGCGAGCATCGGTTCGCCCTGGCTCTGCTGGGCGGCTTGGCCGCCATCCCCCTGATCCAGCTGATTCCGCTTCCGCCCGCGATCTGGACCGGCCTGCCTGGACGGGACGAGATGGTTCTCGCCCTGCAACTGGCCGGTCTCCAGCCCGGCTGGGCCCCGCTGACCCTGACCCCCGACCTGACGTGGCAGTCCGTTCTGGCGATTCTGCCGCCCGCCGCCCTGTTCCTGGCGGTGCTGTCCTCGTCCCAGGCCCAGACCACGCGGATGGTGGCCTTCTACCTGGCCGCCGCCGTGATCGCGGTCCTGCTGGGCGCGGCCCAGTTGGCCAGCGGCGGCGAACGGCTCTATCCGTGGGCCACCACCTCGGCGGGGTCGGTCACCGGCTTCTTCGCCAACCGCAACCATCTGGCGACCCTGCTGCTGGCCTGCCTGCCCTTCGCCGCCGTCTTCGGGGCGGCCGTCCTGCGCCGACGCAGCGAACAGCGCCTGCCGCTTTGGTTCGGCGCCCTGTTCATGGGTCTGGTGGTCGTCGGCCTGGCCGCCATCCGGTCCCGCGCCGGCGTCATCCTGTTCGGCCCCATCGCCCTGGTCAGCCTGCTGGCCGCCTGGATCGCGGCGGGCCGCGGCCGCCCGGGCCCCGGCCTTCTGGCCCTTACCGGCGGCGTCGCGGCGGCCGTCGCCGCGGTGGCCATCCTGGCCCTGCCCCCCATCCTGGCCCGCTTCGACGTTCAATCCGCGCCCGAGGGCCGCTTCGAGGGCTGGCCTGTCGTCGCCTCGGCGGCCGAGACCTTCCTGCCGCTCGGCTCGGGCGTCGGCAGCTTCGACGCGGTGTTCCGCTCGGTCGAACCGCTGGAGAAGCTGGACGCCACCTTCTTCAACCACGCCCACAACGAGTATCTGGAAACCTGGCTGGAGGCCGGCTGGCCCGGCGCGGCGCTGATCCTCGCCTTCCTGGTCTGGTACGGCCGCCGCCTGTGGGCCGCGTGGAAGGCCGGACCGTCGCGCGAGCGGGATCTGCAGCGCGCCGCCAGCATCGCCCTGCTGGCCATGCTGGTCCATTCCGCCGTCGACTATCCGTTGCGCACGGCCACCCTGGCGGTCCTGTTCGCCCTGTGCGCCGCCATCCTCGAAAAAGCCGGAAAGCCGACCGACCGCGAACTGGCCTGAGGCCGCTCAGTCCGTGATCGGCGCGTCCGGAGCGATGTCCGGGGCCGGCGGCGTCCCTTCCTCTTCCCGCCATGCCGCCTGCGGATTGAGCGCCGCCGTGGCCTCCAGGAAGCTGCCCGGCTTCATCGACGGCTCCGGCGCCGTCCGCAGTCCCGCGACCCGGGCCAGGTCGGCGATAAAGGTGATGCAGTTGCGCCGTCTCAGGTCATAGACCCAGCCCTCGGGTCCATTCCACCAGTCGGCCCGGTCCCGGATCGCCCGGTACGTCGCGTCGCTGACCGTCAGCGTCAAATAGGGCTTTCCCTCATCGACGTAGCGGGCGTCCGGCGACAGGACCACGCCCTTGTCGCGCATGAACAGCAGCTGCGGCCCCGGGTTGCGGGCGGTGAAGCCCGCCGCCCAGTCGACCGCCTCGCCCGTCTCGTCCAGCGTGCCGGCGGCCTGGACATAGGCATGGGGGAACAGCAGGTATCCGCCCCGCACCCGCGCGCCGGGGTGGGCGTAGAAGGTCACCGTCACCGCCGCCAGCGCCGGTCCCGCCAGCAGGGCCAGCACCAGGCCGGGAATGAGGGCGCGGACGAGACGAGAGAGCATGCGGACCCCGGGGACTGACACGCCGCAGTCTAGGGCGCGTCCTTCTGAATGCGCAAAGGCCGCCGGGGTCTCCCCCGACGGCCCATGCGGCGTTCGTTTTGCGACTGGCTAGTGACCGCCGGGCGTCGCCGCGGCCTCAGCGTTGCGGACCTTGGCCCGCGACGCCGCGAAGGCGAAGACGATCAGGATCAGGTAGCCGACCATCGGCACGAAGAAGACCGGGTTCAGTGTCGCCGAGCTGTCGGCGATATGACCGGCGATCGGCGGCAGGATGGCGCCGCCGATGATGCCGAACACCAGCAGGCCCGAGGTCGCCGGCACCGGGGCGGTCGACCGCTCTAGCGTCAGGGTGAAGATGGTCGGGAACATGATGGAGTTGAACAAGCCGATGGCGATGGCCGCGTAGGCCGCCGTCGGTCCGTTCGTCTGGGTCACGATCAGGCAGAGGAGGGCGGCGATCGTGGTGTTGACGATCAGCAGCACGCTGGCCTTGACCTTGGTCAGCATCAGGCCGCTGCCGATCAGACGGCCGACCATGGCTCCCCCCCAGTACCAGGACAGCATTCCGCCTGCGGTGGCCAGCGGCACGTTCAGGATGTCCGGGCTGTGCAGGAAGTTGGTCAGCAGATCGCCGATCGCCACTTCCGATCCGACGTAGAAGAAGATGGCCACGGCGCCGAAGACGGCCCACGGCGACTTCAGCGCCACGAACGGCGAGGCGCGGTCGCTGGCGGTCGTCGCGGGCGCCGAAGCATTGATGGCCTTGCGGGCGGTGAAGATGAAGACCGCGACCAGGGCGAAGAAGGCGCCGACCGCCAGGAAGGCGAAGTCGATGCTGCGCAGGGATTCGGCCCGCGTCGCCGGATCGGTGATCAGGGCGTCGGCGGCGAACACCCCGCCGGTCAGCAGGATCGGCGCGGCGATCGCCGGCCCCAGCGTCGTGCCCAGAGAGTTGAAGAACTGCGAGAAGTTCAGACGCGCATGCGAATGGCGCGGCGTGCCCAGGGCGGCCACCAGCGGGTTGGCGGCGACCTGCAGGATGGTGACGCCCGAGGCGATGATGAACAGGGCGATCAGCACGCCCGGATACCAGTCGATCAGGGTGGCCGCCGGCACGATCAGGCAGCCGATGACCATGGTCACGAGGGCGGCGATGATCGAACGGCTGTAACCCAGCCGGCCGACGATGGCCGCCGCCGGGATCGACGCGATGCCGTAGGCGATGAACCAGGCGAACGTCGTCAGGGTCGCTTCGGCGTAGCTGAGTTCGAACACCCGCCGCACCGCCGCGATCAGCGGACCGATCAGCGAGGTCACGAAGCCCCAGGCGAAGAAGAGGGTCGTCACATAGGCAAAGGCGAGACCCGTGCCACGCCGTGGCGCGCTGGTTTGATCTGTCATTTCACTCCCCATGACCGGCGCCTCACTCTGCGCGGTCGTTGACAGCCTTGGTTTCATCCAGAAAAGCCCGCGTCCAGCGCTTTGAGGCAATTCGTAACCAAAAGTGGGCTGGTTTCGGCCCTTGCGGACACGATCAGGGCGGGGAAGATGGGCGTTCCGGTTGATCCGGCTGCTGACCAAGAGCCCCGCGTGACCGACCGGACCGCCGCCGCCCCCGCCGAAACCGCCGATCCATGGCGCGGCGCCGTCATCTATCAGGTCTATCCGCGCAGCTTCGCCGACACGAACGGCGACGGCGTCGGCGACCTGCCGGGGATCACCGCCCGGCTGGACCACATCGCCTCGCTGGGCGTGGACGCGGTCTGGCTCAGCCCCTTCTACACCTCGCCCATGAGGGACTTCGGCTATGACGTCGCCGACTACTGCGACGTCGATCCGGTGTTCGGGACCCTGGCCGACTTCGACGCCCTGACCGCCCGCGCGCATGCCCTGGGCCTGAAGGTCCTGATCGATCTGGTCTTCGCCCACACCTCGGACCGCCACGCCTGGTTCGAGGAAAGCCGGCAGAGCCGCGACAATCCCAAGGCCGACTGGTTCGTCTGGGCCGACGCCAAACCGGACGGCACGCCGCCGTCAAACTGGCAGTCGGTGTTCGGCGGTCCGGCCTGGACCTGGGACGCCCGGCGCGGCCAGTACTACATGCACAACTTCCTGCCCGAGCAGCCACAGCTGAACCTGCACAGCCCGGCGGTGCAGGACGCCCTGCTGGACGTAGTACGATTCTGGCTGGCGCGGGGCGTGGAAGGCTTCCGTCTCGACGCCATCAATTTCGCCATGCACGACCCGGCGCTGACCGACAATCCGCCCCTGCCGCCGGGCGGACCGCGCACCCGGCCCTTCGACTTCCAGGACAAGATCCACAACCAGTCCCAGCCGGGCATCGTCGATTTCCTGAAGCGGCTGCGCGCCCTGACCGACAGCCACGGCGGCCGCTTCACCGTGGCCGAGGTGCCGGGCGACCGCGCCGATGCGGAGATGCAGGCCTATACCGAGGGGCAGGACCGGCTGAGCAGCGCCTACGGCTTCACCTATCTGTACGCCCCGGCCCTGACGCCCGATCTGGTCAAGGGGACCGCCGTCGTCTGGAACGGGCGGCCGGGACAGGGCTGGCCGTCCTGGCCCTTCTCCAACCACGACGCGCCGCGCGCGGTCTCCCGCTGGGCCGAGGGCCGCGACCGGGCGGCCATGGCGCGGCTGATGGCGCTGCTGCTGGTCTGCCTGCGCGGGGCCGTCTTCCTCTATCAGGGGGAAGAGCTGGGTCTGCCGCAGGGCGAGGTGCCGTTCGACCGGCTGGTCGATCCCGAAGCCATCGCCAACTGGCCCAAGACCCTGGGCCGCGACGGCGCCCGCACGCCGATGCCGTGGACGGCGGACGCGCCGCATGCGGGCTTCTCCACCGTCGAACCCTGGCTGCCCATCGACCCGCGCCACCTGCCGCTGGCGGTGGACCGGCAGGAGGCCGACCCGACGTCGCAGCTGGCCGTGACGCGCCGTCTGATCGCCCTGCGCAAGGCGAACGCCGCCCTGACGCACGGGTCGATGCGGGTGCTCGAGGCCCCCGATGGCCTGCTCGTCTTCGAGCGGAGCCTCGGCGACGAACGACGGCTCTGCGTCTTCAACCTCGGGCACGAGACCATCGACTGGACGGGGCCCGAGGGATGGGTCGTCATGGAGGCGGTAAATGGGCCCGAGGGGCCAGTCGCGCCGCTTTCGGGCCGCGTGCTGGCTCCCGATACTGGCGTGGCCGCGTAACCCGGAGTAACGCAGGAGCATGACCTCCGGCCCCGTCCTCGTCACCGGCTCAGCCGGCTTCATCGGCTTCCACACCGCCGAGCGCCTGCTGGCGCGCGGCGAGACCGTGATCGGCGTCGACAACCTGAACAGCTACTATGACCCGGCGCTGAAACACGCCCGGCTGGAGCGGCTGCAGGCGCATCCGAAATACCTGCACCACACGCTCGATCTGGCGGACCGCGACGGCATGGCCGCCTTGTTCGCCGGCATGAAGCCGCGCCGCATCGTCCATCTCGGGGCGCAGGCGGGCGTGCGCTACAGCCTGGAACACCCCGAAAGCTACGTCGATTCAAACGTGGTCGGCTTCCTGACCGTGCTGGAGGGCGCGCGAGCGGTGAAGGCGGAGAACCTGGTCTTCGCCTCGACCAGTTCGGCCTTCGGGGCCAACGGCGCCCTGCCCTTCTCAGTGAAGCAGGGCGTGGCCCATCCGCTGACCGTCTACGCCGCCACCAAGATCGCCAACGAGGCGATGGCGCACTCCTATTCCCACCTGTTCGGCTTCCCCTCGACGGGCCTGCGCTTCTTCACTGTCTATGGACCGTGGGGCCGCCCGGACATGGCGCTGTTCAAATTCACCCGCGCCATCCTCGAAGGCCGCCCGATCGACGTCTACGGCCACGGCCAGATGGAGCGGGACTTCACCTATGTCGACGACATCGTCGAGGGCGTGATCGCCGCGCTGGACAAGCCCGCCGCCGTCGATCCCGACTGGAACCCGCAGGCACCGAGCCCGGCCACCAGCGGGGTCGCCCCGTGGCGCATTCTCAACCTCGGCGCCGGGCGCCGCGAACAGCTGATGCGCTACATCGCGGTGCTGGAAGAGGCGCTGGACCGCAAGGCCGAGCTGAACCTGATGCCGGTCCAGGACGGCGACGTGACCCGCACCGAGGCCGACGTGACCGAGACCCGCGCCGCCCTGGGCTACGCTCCCTCCACCCCCATCGAGGTCGGGGTGAAGCGGTTCGTGGACTGGTACCGGGACTTCTACGGGGTCTGATCCCGAACGAGAAAGGCCCCGCCGTCGCCGGCGGGGCCTTTCCGTTTCAGCCTTTGACCGATCCCTACTGGACCGGCTGGCCGTTCACATCGACGACCATGACCTCGCCGATCCCGAGCGCCCGGATCTTCGGCTCGATCTGGGCGCGGTCGCCGACCACCACCCAGGTCGTCGGCCCCTCGCCGACCAGGGCGCGCGCCGCGACCGAGGCCGACTGCGGGGTCGTTCCGTTCACCGAAGCGGCGTAGCCGTCGTAGTAGTTCTCCGGCACGCCATAGACGACCATCCGGGTCAGGTCGTCGGCGACCGCGGCGTTGGTCTCCCAGCCCCCGGCCATGCCCAGCACCAGGTTGGACCGCACCGCCGCGATCTCCGCCTCGGTCAGCGGACGCGACCCGACCACTTCGCTCAGCTCGCGATGGATCTCCGCGATGCTTTCGGCGGTCTTGTCGGCCTGCACCCCGGAGGAGACGCGGAACAGCCGCTCGCCGCGCGCGATGCCGACGAAGGAGCCGGCGCCGTAGGACCAGTGCTTGTCCTCGCGCAGGTTCATGTTGATGCGGCTGGTGAAGGCGCCGCCCAGCGCCGTGTCGGCGACGCTGATGGGGCCTTCCGTCGCCGGATCGAAGGGCGCGACGAGGCGGCCCGTGATGATCGACGACTGCGGACCGGCGCGGTCCACGATGTAGATCCGCGGGGCGTGGCTGGCGGGTATCGCCGGCGCGGCGGGCTTGACCGGCAGCGGCGCGGCGGGCGCGCGCCAGGTGCGGAACGCCCGTTCGAGCGCCGGAACCAGCTCGGCCTGTGTGGTGTCGCCGACCACCACCAGGGTGGCGTTGTCCGGACGGAACCAGGTGGCGTGATAGGCTTCGGCGTCGCTCGGGCTGAGGGCGTTCACCGTCGCTTCCGTCCCCGAGGCCGGGCGGCCGTAGGGGTGCTCCGGCCCGAACACGGACGCCACCATCACGCGGCTGGCGATGGCGCCGGGGCTCCGGTTGCTCTGCTGGATGCCGGAGATTTGCTGGGCTCGCGCACGCTGGAAGTCATCGGCGCGGAAGGCGGGATGCTGAATGATGTCGGCATAGAGCGCCAGGGACGGCTCGAGCCGCGACTCGATCGCGTTCAGCGAGATGCTGGTGTAGTCCACCGATGAGCTCCCCCCGATGGAGGCGCCCAGCAGTTGCGCCCGGTCGCCGATCTCCAGCGCGGTCAGGCTGTCGGTGCCGTTGGTCATCACCGCGGGGGTCAGCGCGGCCACGCCGTTCTTTCCGGCGGGGTCGGCGGCGGATCCCGCCTCGACGATCAGGTTCATGCTGACGGTCGGCACGCCGGTGCGCGGCGCCAGCACCACCTTCAGCCCGTTGGACAGGGTGAAATGCTCAACATTGGGGAAGTCGGCCTGGGGGGCCGCGCCCGGCGTCGGCATCTGGGTCCGATCAGCGCCCGTCGCCGCGACCGTGAAGTCGGGGAAGGGGCGAACCTCGAGCGCGTAGCTGCCGTCCGTCAGCCACTCGCGTCCGGCGGCGGTCAGATTGGCCGGCGTGGCGTTCAGCAGGCGTTCGTAACCCACTCTCCACGCGGCCGGATCGCCCTGGAAGACCTGGCTCGCGGCCAGGCGGTCGGACTTGCCGCCGAACCCGCCGATCCGTTCCAGGCCCCGGACGTAGGACGCGCCGACGGCCGTGCGGGCGCGTTCCAGTTCGTCGGCCGTGGGGCCGTCGCGCAGCAGGCGGGCCATCTCCTCGTCGACGATGCGTTCGATGTTGGCCAGGTCCTGGCCCGGCTTGGCGGTGATCACGACCGTGAACTGGCTGCCGATCTCGCGTTCGGAAACCCGCGCAGACACGCTGGTCGCCACCTGATCATCGAACACCAGGCGCTTGTAGAGACGCGACGTGCGGCCTGAGGACAGCACCTGGCCGAGCATGCCCAGGTAGTGGGTGTCCGCCTCGCCGCCCGGCGGCACGTTCCACACCTTGTACAGGCGCGGCTGGCCGACGCGGTCGTACATGACCTCGCGTTGCGCGCCCTCCATGCGGGCGATCATGCGCGCCGGCTGGGTGACCGGCGGTCCCGAAGGGATGTCGCCGAAATACTGCTCGACCTTGGCGCGCGCCTCTTCCGGCGTGATGTCGCCGGCCAGGACGATGGTGGCGTTGGCCGCGCCGTAATAGTCGCGGAACCAGGCCTTCACGTCGTCCAGGGAAGCCGCTTCCAGATCGTCCATCGAGCCGATGACCGTGTGGCCATAGGGGTGGTCCGACGGATAGGTCGCGGCCGTGATCAGATCCCACACGCGGCCATAGGGTTGGTTCTCGCCCTCGCGTTTTTCGTTTTGAACTACACCGCGCTGCTCATCGAGGCGCGCCTGGTCGATCGCGCCGACGAGGTGGCCCATCCGATCGCTTTCCAGCCACAGCAGGCTGTCCAGCGCCGAGGTCGGGACGTTCTGGAAATAGTTGGTGCGATCGTTGTTGGTCGTGCCGTTCTGATCGGTCGCGCCCAGCAGTTCGGTCGCTTTGAAGAAGTCGTTGTTGAAGTTCTCGGACCCGTTGAACATCAGGTGTTCGAACAGGTGGGCGAAGCCCGAACGGCGCGCCGGCTCGTTCTTGGAGCCCACGTGATACCAGATGTTCACCGCCACGATCGGCGCCTTGTGGTCCTCGTGGACGATCACCGTCAGGCCGTTGTTCAGCACAAACCGGGTGAAGGGGATGTCGACGTCCGGCAGCGGCGCGAGGCGTTCCTGCGTGGCGGGCGAGGCGGCCACGGAGGCGGCGACCTGGGCCTGGACCTGGAAGGCGGACGCCAGAAGGACGGCCGCGGCGGCGCCCCCCAGCAGAACGGGACGGAACGAACGCATGCGGAGACCCCCTGAATTGAGACGACCCGGCGAGCCGGGCGATGACAGTGGTATCCAGCTGCGATCCGCTCGCAAGCGAAATGACATTTCAGATTCGTAACCTTCCGAGGTTCATTTCGCAGTTGCGAGGCCTAAAGACCGGTCCGTGCACAGTGATGCGCTCCAACCTCAATCCGTGCAGCGAGAAACGAAGTATTGCACCGCACACGAAATGAATTGCCTGCGGCGCCGCAATAGGGTCCTATCCCTATCCGCGGCGTCGAACGCGGTTCGGGCCGAGATTTCTGACATCCCGCTTCCGGACACCGCGCCCATGATCCGCAAATCGCTCGCCCTCGCCGCCCTCGGTTGTCTGGTCGCCGGTCCGGCGCTCGCCGCGCCCGCGGCTCCGCTTCTGGCCCACCAGGCGGCGCTGGATCTGAACGAGGCCTCGTCGGCCTGGATCCTGACGTCGACGGCGCTGGTGCTGCTGATGACCCTGCCGGGTCTGGCGCTGTTCTACGGCGGCATGGTCCGGCGCAAGAACGTCATCGCCACCATCGCCCACTCCACCGCGGCCTTGGCCATCGTCACCGTGCTGTGGTTCGCGGTCGGTTACAGCCTGTCGTTCGGGACGGGCCCCGAGGCGACCAACGGCTTCATCGGCGGCTTCCAGGCGGCCTTCCTGAACGGCGTCACCCCCTCGACCGCGCACAGCCTGGCGCCCGGCCTACCCGAGTTCCTGTGGATCGCCTACCAGCTGACCTTCGCCATCATCACCCCGGCCCTGATCGCCGGCGCCTTCGCCGAGCGGATCAAATTCTCGGCCTCGATCCTGTTCTTCTTCCTGTGGCACCTGATCGTCTATGCGCCGATCTGCCATCAGGTCTGGGGCGGCGGCTGGATGGGCTCGCTGGGCGTGCTCGACTTCGCCGGCGGCGCGGTGGTCCACGTCAACGCGGGCGTCGCCGGCCTGGTCGCCGCGCTGGTGCTGGGACCGCGCCAGGGCTTCGGCCGGGACAACATGGCGCCGCACAACCTGGCCTTCACCGCCATCGGCACCGGCCTGCTGTTCGTCGGCTGGCTGGGCTTCAACGCGGGCTCGGCCTGGGCCGCCGACGGCATCGCCGCCGTGGCCGCCTTCAACACCATCCTGGCCGCCGCCGCGGCCGCCATCGGCTGGACGGCCGTGGAGTGGATCGACCACAAGCGCCCGACCCTGCTGGGCCTGCTGTCCGGCATCGTCGCCGGCCTGGTCGGCGTCACCCCGGCCGCCGGCCTGGTCGACCCCAAGGGCGCCTTCATCATCGGCATCCTGTCGGGTCCGGCCTGCTATGCGGGCGCCGTCTGGCTCAAGCGCGCCCTGAAGTATGACGACAGCCTGGACGCCTTCGGCGTGCACGGCGTGGGCGGCATCGTCGGCGCCGTCCTGACCGGCCTTCTGGCCACCGCCGCCATCAATCCGGCGGCCGCCAACGCCAACATCCTGAACCAGATCATCGGCCTGGCCGCCGTCATCGCCTGGTCGGGCGTCGGCACCTTCGTGATCCTGATGATCTGCAAATACACCGTCGGCCTGCGCGTGCCGAAGGAGGAGGAGATCGAGGGGCTGGACTACACCCAGCACGGGGAGACGATTCACCAGTAGCACTCCTTCCCCAACGGGGAGGAATGGCAACGCTCCCGTCCCACCCGCGTTCGACTCGCCATGACGGCTCGCGGCGAACTCGACACCTACAAGAAGAAGCGGAACTTCACCGCCACGCCCGAGCCTGCCGGCAAGAAAGGCAGGGCGAAGACCACCGGCTTGCGCTACCTGATCCAGCGCCACGCGGCGACGCGGCTGCACTATGACTTCCGCATTGAGCTGGACGGCGTCCTCAAGTCCTGGGCCGTGACCAAGGCCCCGTCGCGCGACCCCGCCGTCAAACGCCTCGCGGTCGAGGTCGAGGACCACCCGCTCGACTACGGCGCGTTCGAGGGGACCATCCCGTCCGGCAACTACGGCGCGGGCACGGTGCAGATGTGGGACACGGGAGAGTGGGAGCCCCAGTCCGACGATGTCGACGCCGCCTTCAGGAAGGGCGAGATCAAGATGGTGCTCCATGGTGAGCGCCTGTCCGGCAAATGGGTGCTGGTCCGCCTGCGCACCGACCGCGGCAAGCCCAGCAAGCGCGCCAACTGGCTGCTGATCAAGGAGAAGGACCCGTACGCCGTCCCGGGCGAGGGCGACGCCAACATGGAGATCGACGCTTCGATCGCCACCGGCCGCAGCCTCGCCGAGATCGCCGAAGGCAAGACGCAGTGGACCTCCTCAAAACCGGTCGCACGCAAGGGGCCCGCGAAACCCGTGGCCCGTCCCGCCGTCGCCGCCCATGCGAAGAAGCCCCACGCCTTCGTCCCCATCCAGCTGTGCAAGATCACCGACTATCCGCCCGGCGGCGCGGGCTGGGCGCATGAGATCAAGTTCGACGGCTACCGCCTCCAGGTCGCCGCCGGCGGCGGCCGCGCCACCCTGCGCACCCGCAAGGGACTCGATTGGTCGAAGAAATTCCCGGAGCACGCCGCCGACGCCGCCCGCTGGCCCGACGCCGTGCTGGACGGCGAGCTGTGCGCCCTGGCCGCGGACCACATGCCCGACTTCTCAGCCCTGCAGGCGGCGATCTCGGACGAGGACACCGGCGGCCTGATCTATTTCGCCTTCGACCTGCTGTTCGAGGGGCCGGAAGATCTGCGCGGCCTGCCCCTGTCTCACCGCAAGGCGCGGCTGCAGGCCTACATCGACCGCATCCCCAAGGCCGCCCGGTCGCGCATCCGCTACGTCGACCACTTCGCCTCGACCGGGGCGGCGGTCCTGGAAAGCGCCTGTCGCATGGACCTAGAAGGCGTCATCTCCAAGAAGCTGGACGCACCCTATCGCGAGGGCCGCACCTCGACCTGGCTGAAATCGAAATGCCGGGGCGGCGATGAAGTCGTCATCGGCGGCTGGACCGCCGAGGGCGACCGCTTCCGCTCCCTGATCGTCGGGGTGAAGGAGAAGGGCGGCCTGCGTCATCTGGGCCGCGTCGGCACAGGCTATTCCGCCCCGATCCTCAAGACCCTGATGCCCGCCCTGAAGAAGGCCGCGTCGGACACCAGCCCCTTCATCGGCAAGGCGGCGCCAAAGCGCCCCCGCTCGGGTCCGCACACCGTCCACTGGCTCAAGCCCGTCCTGGTCGCCGAGATCGAACACGGCGGCTATACCGACAGTGGAACCCTGCGCCAGGCGGCCTTCAAGGGCCTGCGCGAGGATAAGTCCGCCGCCGAGGTCATCGACAAACCTCAGGAGCCCGCAAAGCCCAAGGCGACCAGGGGCAAGGTCGCCGCTCCGCCCCAGCTCACCATCCCCGGCGAAAAGGCTAAGCCCGGCAAGCTGGTCGTCGCGGGGGTCGGCATCTCCAGTCCGGACAAGGTGCTGTGGCCCGCCTCGGACGGGCATGAGGCCATCACCAAGGCCGACCTCGTCCGCTACTACGAAATGGCCGCCGAACGCATCCTGCCCCACGTCGCGGACCGCCCGGTCTCCATCATCCGTGCGCCCGAGGGCATCGCGGGCGAGCAGTTCTTCCAGCGCCACGCCATGCCCGGCTCCAACCCTCGCCTCAAGCTGATCGACGTCAAGGAGCGCAAACCCTACGTCGGCGTCGTCGATGTCGGCGGCCTCGTCGCCATCGGCCAGTCGGGCGGGCTGGAGCTGCACCCCTGGGGCTGCAAGCCGGGCGATCCCGAGACGCCGGAACAGGTCACCTTCGACCTGGATCCCGACGAGGGCCTAGACTTCAACGACGTCATCGCCGCCGCGAAGGTGGTGAAGGCCGAGCTCGAATCCCTGGGCCTGACGCCCTTCGTGAAGACCACCGGCGGCAAGGGTCTGCACGTCGTCGTCCCCATCCGCGCCGACGCCAGGGCGGGCATCGAGTGGGATGCCTGCAAGACGTTCGCCAAGGCCGTCAGCGAACGGGTCCGCGCCGCCGATCCCGACCGCTTCACCACGACCCTGGCCAAGAAGGCCCGGGGCGGAAAGATCTTCCTCGACTATCTGCGCAACGGCCGGATGGCGACGGCGGTCGCCCCCTGGTCCCCCCGCGCCCGCCCCGGCGCCGGCATCGCCTTCCCCCTGTCCTGGGGGCAGGTGAAGACGGGCCTCGATCCGAGGGCCTTCACGCTTCGGGACGCCGCCGCCCTGCTGAAGAAGCCCGACCCCTGGAAGGATTTCCGGTCCGCCGAAACCAACCTGCGGCCGGTGCTGAAGCGGTTGGAGCTCTGAATTCTCCCTCCCCTTCTGGGGAGGGTGGACCGCGAAGCGGGACGGATGGGGAGCCGGGCGCCCGGATACGAACCCCACCCTGTCGTCGCTTCGCGCCGACATCCCTCCCCACGAGGGGGAGGGAGAAACCGCCTCTTCCCTTTCCCCTTCCCGCCTCGACCCGCTACAACCTCGGCCATGACTTCCGCCCCGCTTCCTGACGCCGGATCGAACTGGGTGGACCGCCATGCGCCGGAGGGGCTGAAGCCCTGGCTCAAGCTCGGCCGCTTCGACCGGCCCATTGGCATCTGGCTGCTGCTGCTGCCCGGCTGGCAGGGCATCGCGCTGGCGCTGGCCTCCGAGCGCCGGACCTCCAGCGTCTATGACCTGTGGCTCGTCGCCGGCTTCGCCATCGGGGCCTGCCTGATGCGGGCCGCCGGCTGCGCCTTCAACGACATCGTCGACCGCGACATCGACGTGAAGGTCGCCCGCACCGCCGCCCGCCCGGTCGCCTCGGGCCGGATCAGCGTCAAGAAAGCGCTGGCCTTCACCGCCGCCTGCTCGCTGGTCAGTCTGCTGATCCTGCTGACCCTGAATCTGACCGCCATCCTTCTCGGGGCCGCTTCCCTGCTGCTGGTCGCCGCCTACCCCTTCATGAAGCGGATCACCTGGTGGCCCCAGGCCTGGCTGGGCCTGACCTTCAACTGGGGCGCCCTGATGGGGTTTGCCGCGGCGGCAGGAAGCTGGGCGGTGGTGCTCGACACCGGAAACTTGAATGTCGTCTCGGCGTTCGGGGCGACAAGCCCTCTCGCCCTCACCGCCCTCGCCCTCTACGCGGGCGGCGTCTTCTGGACCCTCGGCTACGACACCATCTACGCCCTGCAGGACATCGAGGACGACGCCATGGTCGGGGTGAAGTCCTCGGCCCGCCGCCTCGGTTCGAACGTGCGTCTCGGCGTCGGCGTCTTCTACCTGCTGGCGGTTGTCTTCGCCGCGCTGGCGGGCCTGCTGGCCGGGCTCGGCCCGCTCTTCTACGTCGGCTTGACCGGCTACGCCCTGCATCTGTCGTGGCAGACCCGATCCATCCGGCCCGACGACGGCCCGTTCGCCCTGGCCCTGTTCAAATCGAACCGGGAGGCCGGGCTGGTCCTGCTTCTCGCCATCATCCTCGGTTCTGTGCAGCTTCCGCTTTGAAGGAGATCCGCATGTCCTCCCCCGTTCGCGCCCTTCTGATCGCCGCCGCGGTCGCCGCCACCCTGGCCGCCTGCAACCGCGACCGCGAAACGGACAAGGCCCCCGCCGCTCCGCCCGCCGCCGGCGCCGTGGAGACCCCGGCCGGCGCCGCCGCCCCCATGACCTTCGCGTCCAAGACGCCGTGGGCCGACGTCAGCCTGAAACTGCCTGAGGGGCTGAAGAGCCAGACGGACCTGCACGCCCGCCTCTACGCCGAGGAAGTCCGCAAACTGCGCCAGTTCATCGAGGGCGCCCAGGGCGCCCGCACCGAGGCCGGCGATGACGCCGACATTCCGCTCTACCAGAAGATCGTCGAACTGACCGTCGCGGGCGAGACCAGCAAGCTGTTCAGCCTCAAGCGCGTCGACTTCGACTATTCGGGCGGCGCCAATCCCAACACCCTGACCGGCGGCATCCTGTGGGACAAGGCGCTGAAGCGGCAGATCGGCTTCACTGACCTGTTCCGGCGCGGCGCCGACCTGACGGTGCTGGATCAGGCCCTGTGCTCGGCGATCAACACGGCCAAGCGCGCCCGCGTGCCCGACAGCGCCTCCATCAACCTGGGCGACAAGCCGGGCTCCTGCCCGCGCGCCGCCGTCACCGAGTTCGTACTGACGCCGGGCGATACGCCGGGCAAGGCGGCGGGCCTGACCTTCCTGATCGGCCCCTATCAGGTCGGACCGCGCGTCGAGGGCGCCTATGAGATCGCCATCCCGGCGACCACCTTCCGGTCGCTGCTGGCCGTGGGCTACGCCGATGAGTTCGGGGGGCGGCTGGCCAAGGCCGGCGACGTCACCCCCGTCGCCAGCCCCGCCCGCTAGTTAGTTCGCCAGAAACTGATCCATCAGTTCGGCGAACTTCGCCGGCTGGTCGCTCATGATGAAGTGGCGGCTGCCGTCGACCCGGGTCAGGCGCACGCCCGGAAGGGTCGCGTACTCCTGCCGCCACAGGGCGTCCGCCATCGCGGCCGGCGCGCCGCCGTCGGCGTCCGAGGCGTAGGGCGCCCAGACGGGCGTGGTCATCGTCGCCAGCCCGGGTCGGACGTCGGTCAGCATGACGTCGCGGATCGCCGCCGCCATCGCGTGACGATCGCTCGCCATGCTCCATTCCACCATCCGCTCCCGCGTCAGCGGATCGCGTGAATACCCGACCGCGCCGCGGACCTGCCCGGCCCGGAAGCTCGCGTCGTCGGCGGCCAGCATTCCGGCTGCGGCCTGCTCGGCGTAGGGCCGCGCGCCCTCGACCGTCGCCTGCGGGCCGAACAGGGCGCTGAAGAAGGGGAGGCTGTCGACGGTCATCACCTTGCCGACTAGGTCGGGGTTCTGCTGCGCCAGCATCAGGGCGCTGAGGCCGCCCATCGAATGCCCGACGACGGCGGGGGCGGTCAGGCCCTGCTCGCGGATGTAGCGGGCCAGGTCATCGACGACCGGCTGGACGAACGGGCCGTCGCCGTGGGTCCAGGCCTCACCGGCGAAGCCGGCCAGCTGCACCAGATGCACCCGATGCGTCGCCTTCAGCCGCTCGGCCTCGGCGCGCCACACCTCCCGCGAACAGCCGAAGCCGGGGATCAGGATCAGGTCCGGCCCCTGGCCCACGACCTCGACCGACAGCCGGTCTGAGACGAAGGGGGCGGGCGCCGTTGCGGCGGCCGGTTCGGCCCACACGTCGGTGGCGAACAGGACGCCCCCGCCGATCGCCGCGACGGCGGCGGAAGCCATGAACAGGGCGCGGAAGGTCGAACGCCCGACGAAGTGGCGGTGATGCAGCATGACGATGTCCTTGAAGATGAGCCTGAGGGCGTCAGGCGTGGGGATTCTCGAAGATGTCCTCGACCGGCCGGCCGAACAGCACCGCGATGCGGTAGGCCAGGTCCAGCGAGGGGTCGTGTTTCTCGGTCTCCAGCGCGTTCACGGCCTGCCGGGACACGCCCAGCGCCTGACCGAGCTGTTCCTGGGTCCAGTCCCGCTCGACCCGCAGAAGCTTCAGACGGTTCTTCATCAGTTGGACGCCCGAATGAACGGCGCGACCAGCCCGAACGAGGCCCAGAAAGCCGGGTAGATCAGCCATGTTGAAATGTGCGGCGCGCCCGCGAAGGTCTCTCCGAACCCCCACACGGTGGCGGCGGCCATGGTCAGGCCGGTGGCCGCGATGAACTGCTTGGCGGTCACCGCCCGTACGAACTCGTCCGACTCGCGCATCAGGGCCAAGGTCGCCCAGATCTGGCCGATCACGGGCGCCGAAACGGTTAGAGCCAGCGCCCAGGCCGCCGGGGTGTTCCGGATGTCGTCGAACGCATTGGACGACACCGCGATGATGATGGCGACATAGCCGCCCATGAAGGCGAGGGTGCGAAAGACGTACCGGCGCGCGGCGGGCGTCCAACCGGGACTGGATTTAATCATGACAGCTTCTCCTGACTGAATGTAAGGCTGACCTTACACCGCCAAAATGTCATGTCAACCTGACTTAATGTCAGGATCGCCCGACAATGGACCGTCCTCTTTGCGCACGGACCGGACGGACGTATCCTGGCCTCATGCCCGCCGCGCCCCGCGCCCGTCCGACCGATCTGTTCACGCCCGAGGAATGGGCGCCGTTCCAGACGCGCCGCGCCTGGATCGGGCCGCTGCTGGTCGCGCACTGCTGGGGCGTCATCGCGTTGGCGGTCGCCGTCGGCGTGCTTTGGCCACTGCTGATCCCGCTCTGCGTGGCCGTCATCGGCACGCGCCAGCTGGGTCTGGCCATCCTGATGCACGAGGCGGCGCACGGCGGCCTGTCGACTAACACGCGGCTGAACGATTTTCTCGGCCATTGGCTGTGCGCCGTGCCGATCGGCGCCTCGCTCGGCGCCTACCGCCCCTATCACCTGTCGCACCACCGTTTCGCCCAGCAGCCGGAGGACCCGGATCTGGTGCTGTCGGCGCCCTTCCCCGTCTCGCCCGCCTCCCTGCGCCGCAAGATCGTGCGCGACCTGACCGGCCAGACCTTCTTCAAGCAGCGGGTGCTGCTGCCGCTGGCCGCGATGCGCGGCGCCAGGGCGGCAAGAGCCACCGACGATCATGACTATGAGGCGATCGTCACCGGGCGTTCGATCCTGCCCTTCCTGCTGGTCAACCTGGCCCTGCTGGCGGGGCTGACGCTGGCGGGGATCTGGTGGGCGTATTTCGTGCTGTGGCTGCTGCCGATGGCGACCTGGTTCCCGATGGTCACCCGCCTGCGCAACATCGCCGAACACGCCTGCGTCGAGGGTTCGGCCGAAGACCCCTTCCGCGCCGCCCGCACCACCCGCGCAAGCTGGTGGGAGCGCGCCTTCATCGCCCCCTACTGGGTCAATTTCCACGCCGAGCATCACCTGTTCATGCACGTCCCCTGCTGGCGGCTGCCGGCCCTGCATCGGGCCGTACGGAGCAAGCCGCAGGGCGAGCGGATGGAGGTGGCGGGCGGCTACGTCGAGGTGCTGCGCGCGGCCAGCGCCCGGGGCCCCTCCTAGGCCATCTGGGGTCGTGGCCCTAGCGGCCGACCAGCCCCCCCACGGCGCGCCGCCGCTCGCGGGTGGGCCGCGCCTCTTCCGCCCGCAGGGTCAGCACGCGGACGCCGTCGCGGGTGACCGCCACCGTATGCTCGAACTGGGCGGACAGCTTCCCGTCCTCCGTCACGACTGTCCATTCGTCCGCCTCGGTGCGCACCGTCCGGCGGCCCTGGTTCAGCATGGGCTCGATGGTGAAGACCATGCCCTCGCGCAGCTTCAGGCCGGTCCCCGGCTTTCCGAAATGCAGCACCTGCGGCGCCTCGTGCATCTCGCGCCCGATGCCGTGGCCGCAGTAGTCGCGCACGATCGAATAGCCGGCGCGTTTGGCGTGCTGTTCGATCGCATGCCCGACATCGCCCAGGGTCGCGCCCGGACGCACCGCGCGGATGCCCTTCCACATCGCCTCATAGGTGGTCTGGACCAGCCGCTTCGCCGGGGGCGCCACCTCGCCGATCAGATAGGTCTTGCTGGAATCCGCGATGAAGCCGTTCTTCTCCAGGGTGATGTCGAAATTGACGATGTCGCCGTCCCGCAGGACATCGTCGCGCGACGGCACGCCGTGGCAGACGACGGCGTTGCGCGAACTGTTCAGCACGAAGCCGTAGCCGTACTGACCCTTGCTGGCGGGGCGGGCCTGAAGCCGCTCCACGATGAAGGCCTCGACCAGGTCGTTGACCTGAAGCGTGTCCATGCCCGCCAGGGGCAGCGCATCCAGATGGGCGAACACCGAGGCGAGCAGACGCCCGGCCTCCGCCATCACCTCGACCTCGGCCGGCGTCTTGATCACGCCGCCGCGGCCGTCAGATCGGCGGCGCCGACGCCCGCGGCCTTCAGCTCGCGCGCCGCCAGCTCCTGGAAGGTCAGGCCAGGATTCAGCTCGCCCAGCATGCCGATCCTGATCCAGAACGCCGCCTGGGCGTTGATCGACCGGCACGACGCCCGGCTGGCCCGGCGTAGCTGCTCGTGCAGCTCATCCTCGATGTTGACGATCCCCATCGGGCGCTCCTGAATATACGATACGTATACGCTTCATATAGCCGAGCCTGCGGCGCGGCAAGCCGGGTTCCGCGTCGCCCGGCGTGCTAGGGAGCCCCATGGCCATCACTGATCCGACCGCCTTCATCCTCGCCAACACCCGGCTGCAGGCCGTGCCGCATGCGCCGGAAATTTCGCTGTGGCTGGCCGACGAGATCACCCCGATCTGGCGGCTGACTGAGGAAGAGCTGGGCGAACTGGGCCTGCCGCCGCCCTTCTGGGCCTTCGCCTGGGCGGGCGGACAGGCGGTGGCGCGCTGGCTGCTCGACAATCCTCAGGAGGTCGCGGGCAAGCGGGTGCTGGACTTCGCCACCGGCTCGGGACTGGTCGGCATCGCGGCGATGAAGGCGGGCGCGGTCTCCGCCCTCGGCGCGGATATCGATCCGTTCTGCGCGGCGGCGGTGGCGCTGAACGCCCAGGCCAACGGCGTCGCCCTGTCCTTCACGGACCGGGACCTGCTCGACGCCCCGCCGCCGCCGGTCGACGTCATCTGCGCCGGCGACGTTTGTTACGAGGCGCCGATGACCGAACGGGTGCTGGACTGGCTGGGCCAGGCCCGCGCCAACGGAACCCGCGTCCTGATCGGCGACCCGGGCCGGACCTATTTCCCCAAGACCGGCCTCGACTTCCTCGCCGAATACCGCGTGCAGACCACGCGCGAGCTCGAGGATCAGGAGATCAAGCGCTCGTCGGTCTGGTCGATGGCCTGATCCTGCTCGGGATCGGGCGAGAAATGGATGTGCCGCTCGGGGGCCGGATCATCTGTGTGATCCTCGCCCGACATCTCCGACTTCGCCGGACGCCCGGTTCCGCGCGCCTGTTCCAGTTCCGGATCGCGGCTGAAACCCGGATCAGCGGGGGAAGTGGTCACGGCAGGCTCCTTTGCGGACGACGCTCCATCTCCACAACCGGAATCGGCCCGGTCCGGTTCCGGCCACGCTTGGATATCCGGCCTCGCGGGACCACCTTCGGATCATGACCCGCGCCCTGATCCTCGCCGCCGTCGCCGCGCCGCTGTTGCTGGCCAATGTCGCCCAGGCTCAGACCTTGGCCCAGATCCCGCCGCCGGGCGTGTCCGCCTATGAGCAGCACCGTTGGCAGGCCGAGCAGCACCGGTACGAGATGGATCGCCTGCGCCTGCAGGCGGACCAGCGCGAGGCCACCGCGCGTCAGCTCGAACTCGAGACCCGGCTGAACCGCATGGATCTCCAGAGCCGCCGCACCGCCGACCCCTACGTTCCCTCCGCGCCCCGCGCCCTGCGCGCGCCGGAGGACGAACAGGCCCTGCGCCGCTCTGCGACCGAGCGCCGCCGCGCCACGGAAGCGGGCGTAGGCCAGATCGACGCCTGGCTGGACCGCCGACCGAATTAGCAGGCCTAAATCGGGCGCATCCCTTGCGTCCGGACCGCGTTACGGCTTCGCTCACGGTCTGAGGCGAGGGAGGACGGGTCATGCGTTGGGAAGGCGGCCGCCGCGGCGGCAATATCGAGGACCGGCGCGGCATGGGCCCGGTGGGATTGGCCGGCGGGGGCGTCGGCGCCCTGGTTCTGGCGGCCATCGGCTATTTCGTGTTCGGGATCGATCCCTCGACCACCCAGCAGATCACCAGCCAGCTGGGTGGCGTCGGCGCTGAACAGCAGGAAGGCAAGGCGGGCACACCGCAGGATCAGGCCGGCCAGTTCGTCGATGTGATCGGCGCCAATATCGACGACGTCTGGCGCACCAAGCTGCAGGGCTATCAGCCGCCGACCGTGGTCCTGTACGAACAGGGCACCCAGACCGGCTGCGGCATGGGCCAGTCGGCCATGGGCCCCTTCTACTGCCCCACCGACCGCCGCGTGTATCTGGATCTCGGCTTCTGGCAGGAGATGGAGACCCAGCTGGGGGCCTCGGGCGCCGACTTCGCCCGCGCCTATGTGATCGCCCACGAATACGGCCACCACGTCCAGACCCTGACCGGCGCCTCGGATCAGGTGCGGCGGGCCCAGCAGCGCGCCTCGGGTGAGGCCGAGGCCAACCGCTATTCTGTCGCGCTGGAGCTCCAGGCCGACTGCTACGCCGGCGTCTGGGCCGCCAACGCCTCGGCGGTCTCGAACGGCCAGGTCGCCCTGACCGCCGGAGATATGGAAGAGGGTCTGAAGACCGCCTCGGCCATCGGCGACGACACCCTGCAACGCCGCTCGGGCGGCCGCGTCTCGCCCGACAGCTTCACCCACGGCTCGTCCGCCGACCGCATGGCCTGGCTGCGGCGCGGCTATGACAGCGGCGATCCGGCGGTCTGCGACACGTTCAGCAACCTCTAGAACGTCTTGTTGCGGCGCACACGGCGCGGCAAGGTCGATCCGTGTCCTCCTCCGCCGCCTCCGCCCTCGCCGCCTCGCGCCGCCTTGTCCTCAAGGTCGGCTCCGCCCTGCTGATCGCGGACGGGCGGCCGAACGGCCCGCGCCTGGCCGCGCTGGGGCAGGAGATCGCCGACCTGCGCGCCCGGGGCGTGGAGGTGGTCGTGGTCTCCTCCGGCGCCGTCGCGCTGGGACGCGGGCGTCTCGGCCTGTCCAAGTCCGCCCGGCTGGATGAGAAACAGGCCGCCGCCGCCGCCGGCCAGTCCCTGCTGATGCAGGCGTGGGAGACCGCCCTGTCGCCCCACGGCCTGATCCCGGCCCAGGTCCTGCTGACCCGCGACGACACCGAGCGCCGCCGTCGCTGGCTCAACGCCCGCTCGACCCTGGACGCCCTGCTGCGCCTCAAGGCCGTGCCCGTGGTCAATGAGAACGACACCGTCGCCACCGAGGAAATCCGCTACGGCGACAACGACCGCCTGGCCGCCCGCACGGCCCAGCTGGCGCGCGCCGACCTGCTGGTCCTGCTCAGCGACATCGACGGCCTTTACGACGCCGACCCCCGGTCCAATCCGAACGCCGCCCACCTGCCGCTGGTCGAGACCCTGACGCCCGAGGTCATGGCCATGGCGGGCGAGGCCAACGCCTCCGCCTCGGTCGGCACGGGCGGCATGCGCACCAAGCTGGAGGCCGCCCGCATCGCCCGCTCGGCGGGCTGCGCCACCGTCATCGCCTCGGGCCTGACCGAGCGTCCGCTGGCCGCCGTCCTGGACGGCGCGAGGGCCACCCTGATCCCCGCCCCCGCCGGTCCGATGGCGGCGTGGAAGTCGTGGATCGCGGGCAGCGTCGATCCGGCCGGACGGCTGGTCGTCGACGACGGCGCCGTGGCCGCGCTCCGCGCCGGCAAGAGCCTGCTGCCCTCGGGCGTCCGCGCCGTCGAGGGCCGCTTCGACCGGGGCGACAGCGTCCGCGTCGTCACCCCCGACGGCCGGTCCGCCGCTGTCGGCCTCGCCGCCTTCTCCGCCGAGGAGATGACCCTGATCCAGGGCCGCCAGACCGCCGAGATCGAGGGCCTGGTCGGCTACAAGGGCCCGCAGGTCGCCATCCACCGCGACGACCTGGTGCTGGAGGGCGACGCGTGACCGACATCGCCGCACAGATGCTGGAAAGAGGCCGCCGCGCCCGGGCCGCCGCCGAGACGATCCGCATGGCCCCGCCCGAGGTCCGCACCCGCGCGCTCCTCGCCGCCGCCGCCGCCCTGCGCGCCCGCTCGGACGCCATCCTGGCCGCCAACGCCGAGGACATCGCCCGCGCCCGCGACAACGGCCTGTCCGAGGCCCTGATCGACCGGCTGGCGCTCAGTCCCGCCCGCATCGCCGCCATCGCCGACGCCGTAGTGGAGGTCGCGGGCCTGCCGGATCCGCTGGGCCGCGAGACCGCCCGCTGGACCCGGCCCAACGGCCTGGACATCGCCCGCGTCTCCACCCCCATCGGCGTGCTGGCCATCATCTATGAGAGCCGCCCCAATGTGACGGCGGACGCCGCCGCCCTGTGCCTGCGCTCGGGCAATGTCGCCCTGCTGCGCTGCGGCTCGGACTGCCTGTCGTCCTCGCTGGCGATCCATGCGGCCATGGTCGAGGGACTTCTGGCCGCTAGCCTGCCCGCCGACGCGGTCCAGCTGATCGATACGCCCGACCGCGCCGCCGTGGGCGCCCTGCTGACCGGGCTCGAGGGAACCGTCGACCTGCTGATCCCGCGCGGCGGCAAGAGCCTGGTCGCCCGGGTGCAGGCCGAGGCGCGCGTGCCCGTGCTCGGCCACCTCGAGGGCCTGTGCCACACCTATGTCCACGCCGCCGCCGATCCGGGCATGGCCGAGCGGATCGTCCTGAACGCCAAGATGCGCCGCGTCTCGGTTTGCGGCGCCACCGAGACTCTGCTGATCGACCGGGCCTGCGCTTCGGCCCTGCTGCCTCGACTGGCCAGCGCGCTCGAAGCCGCCGGATGCAGTCTGCGCGGCGACGCCGACAGCCGGGCGCTGGCTCCCTCCATCGCGGCGGCGAGCGAAGGCGACTGGACCACCGAATACCTGGCCCCCGTCCTCGCCGTGCGCGTGGTCGACGACCTCGATCAGGCGGTGGACCATATCCGCCGCTACGGCTCGGGCCACACCGAGGCCATCGTGACGGAGGACGCCCAGGCCGCCGCCGCCTTCCTGAACGCCGTCGACAGCGCCATCGTCATGTGGAACGCCTCCACCCAGTTCGCGGACGGCGGCGAGTTCGGCTTCGGCGGCGAGATCGGCATCTCCACCTCGCGCCTGCACGCCCGCGGCCCGGTCGGGGCGGAACAGCTGACCAGCTACAAATACGTGGTCCGCGGCACGGGCCAGACCCGCCCCTAACCCACCGTCAGGTCCAGCGCCCGCGACAGGTGCAGCGTGCCCTTGCCCAGATCCAGCGCCACGCGCCGGTCCCTGAACGCCTCCATTCCCACCAGGCCGCCCGGGAAGTTGGGCAGCGGCGGCTGGTCGAACACGCCCACGTCCACGCGGTGATACAGCTGGTCGGCGAAGGTCACCGTCCGCGCCTCCACGATGGTCGAGCGCATCGAGCCGCCCAGCACCAGGCTGACCCCCTCGCGCTGGGGCCGCCCGTCCAGCAGTCCCGCCGTGTGCGCGGCCTCGCGGCTCAGCCCCAGCAGGGACGAGGCGCCGGTGTCCACCACGGCGCTCACGGCGGCCCCTTCGACCGTCAGCTCGGCGACCAGGGCCGTCCCCTGCCGCCGCACCGCCGCCTCGATCAGGTCAGGCGGACGGACGAAGGCCTCGCGGCGCACCAGCCGCGCGTACCGGCGCGCCGGATCCAGCGCCAGCACCGCCTCGCCCAGCACGTCCTGCCCGAGGATCAGCGGCGTGCGCAGGCCCTCCTCCGAGGCCAGCGGTCCGAGGTTCAGGATCGCCGCCCGCAGCCCCTTGATCGACAGGCCCGGCAGGGTCAGGTCCAGCGAGGTCCCGCGCCCCACCTGCGCCCCGCCGCCGACGCCATAGGCCACCAGCGGCATGTCGAACAGCGAGCGGCCCTCGCTGGGCAGGGCGTCGAACAGGGCGCGGTCGATGACGGAATACTGGGCGCCGGTGTCGATCAGGGCCAGCACCGTGCGGCCGCCCACCTCGATCCGCACCGTCGGCGTGGGTGAGCGCCGCGCATAGGGCAGCCAGGGCGTCGCCCCCTCCGGCCCGAACGTCAGGCGCGGCTTCGGCCACAACAGGTGATCGCGCGCCCACCATGCTCCGCCGGCGACAGCGAGCAGCCCGGCGGCGCGGATCAGAAGGGTGCGGCGGTTCATCGGGGCCCAAGATGGCCCGTGCGGGCGGCCGGCGCCAGCGGCGTGACGCCGCGCTGATCGTGTCCTGAAACGACGAACCGGCCGGCGCCCCCCGACGCCGACCGGCCCGCCTGCGAGGCCGGCATCCCCCGTACCCCCGCGAACCCCGGATCCAAGACCTCAGGGTTACCGGCGCGTTAATGGCCCAGGACTGACACCGCTGTCCATCCTCTTCGCCGCCGACGCGAGCAAAATGTGTCCTAACGGTGTCCGAACGGCACCACCTTGTTCGCCCCGTCGTGGCCGATGTCGGCGGCGCCCAGATAGGGAATGCCCGAGCGCTGGCACCAGTAGCGGGTGATCTCCTCGGCGGTCAGGCCGAAGTCCGGGTCGTTCTCCACGATCTCCGACACCCGGCCCAGCCGGATGCCCGCCACGCGCCGGATCGAGGCCTGGCCGGTCAAGTGGAACATCATCCGGTCGATCCGGTACAGCGGCTCGGATACGTCCTCCAGCATCAGCACATGGCCGGTCAGGTCCGGCTCCAGCGCGGTGCCGACCAGGGCGTCCAGGATGCTCAGGTTGAAGGCGACCGCCGGGCGGGAATCGGTGCGCAGCGACGGCTCCCACGATGACGAGGCCCCGCTCTTCAGCCAATTCAGCGCCCGCCAGGCGGTGTCGTCATGGCGCACCGCGTCCGAGGCCATCGGCCCGTGCGCCAGACGCGGGAAGCCCGCCTTGTAGAGGATGGCCAGAAGGCTGCCGGCGTCGGAATAGCCCAGATACCGCTTCTTGCGCGCCTCGTCCGTCAGGCGCGGCAGCACCGCCTCCGCGATCCGGCACGAGCCGTAGCCGCCGCGCGCGAACCAGACGGCGTCCAGCCGCGGATCGTTGGCGAACTCGACGAAGGCGTTGGCGCGCGTCGCGTCGTCGCCGCCGAAATGGCCGTGCTTCTGGAAGGTCGCCGGATGGAACACGACCTTGATCGAGTCCTCCGGCACATTGGCCGCGAACCACGCCTGAATGGCCTCGCCGCGTTCCTTGGAGAAGCGCGAGCTGGCGTTGACGATGCCGATCTTCAAGACGCGATCCCCGGACTGTGCGACCTCCTTCATAGTCCGCGCCGCGCCCGCGAACCAATCCCTTCCCCTCTTAGCTTTCGCCCTCTACTCAGCCTTCATGGCGAACGACTATTTCTTCTGCGGGATCGGCGGCTCGGGGATGCTGCCGCTGGCGATGATCGTGCAGGCGCGCGGGAACCGGATCGAGGGCTCGGACCGCTCGCGCGACCAGGGCCGCACGCCGGACAAGTTCGCCTGGCTGGAAGCGCACGGCGTGACCCTGCACCCCCAGGACGGCTCGGGCGTCACCCGCGCGGACCAGATCGTCGTCGCCACCGGCGCGATCGAGGACACCGTCCCGGACATCGGCGCCGCCAGGGCCGCCGGCGCGACCATCAAGACCCGGCCCGAACTGCTCAGCGAACTGTTCAACGCCGCCCCGACCTCGATCGGCGTGGCGGGCACCAGCGGCAAGTCGACCATCACCGGCATGATCGCCTGGATCCTGCACGAGGCCGGCCGCGCGCCGACCGTCATGAACGGCGCGGTGATGAAGAATTTCGCCGACGCCGACCATCCCTTCGCCAGCGCCCTGATCGGCGGCCCCGACCTGTTCGTCTCCGAGGTGGATGAAAGCGATGGCTCCATCGCCCGCTACGATCCGACCGTCGCCGTGGTCTCCAATATCTCGCTGGACCACAAGTCGATGGAGGAGCTGCGTGAGCTGTTCGGCGGCTTCACCGGCCGCGCGACCATGGCCGTGCTGAACCTCGACAACCCCGAGACCGCCGCCTTGGCCCAAGAGTTGAACTCCGGTCTAGACCCGTCGCGCGCCGAAACCTTCTCGCTGGGGAGCGAGGAGGCGGACCTCTCCGCTCACAATCTCTCGCCACGTCCGACCGGTATGGCGTTCGACCTGAAGGAGCGCGACGGTGCGACCCGGCCCGTCATCCTCAACGTCCCCGGCGCCCACAACGTCGCCAACGCCTTGGCCGCCCTCGGCGCGGTACGCCATCTCGTGCCGCTGGATCAGGCAACCGCCGCGCTCGAAACCTTCTCCGGCATCCGCCGCCGCATGGAGGTGGTCGGGACCGCGAACGGCGTCACCGTCATCGACGACTTCGCCCACAACCCGGACAAGATCGCCGCCACCCTGAAGACGCTGCACGCCTTCGACGGCCGCCTGCTGATCCTGTTCCAGCCGCACGGCTTCGGCCCGCTGAAGCTGATGAAGTCTGAGTTCATCGACGGCTTCGCCGGCCTGATGCGCGAGGACGACGTCCTGCTGATGCCCGAGCCCGTCTACTACGGCGGCACCACCGACAGGTCCGTGAACAGCGAGGACATCGCCTCGGGCGTCCGCGCCGCCGGCCGCAAGGCTGAGGCCCTGCCCACCCGCGACGCCTGCGGCGACCGGATCGTCGACCTGGCCCGGCCCGGCGACCGGGTCATCGTCATGGGCGCCCGCGACGACACCCTGTCGGTCTTCGCCGCCGACCTGCTGGCGCGGCTCTAAACTCCGCTTACGGACTGATTTTCAAGAGAATATCTCGAAACATTCACGTACGGCAAAGCTCGTATTAAGTGGCGGCCCGTATCGGACTCCCGGACATCGGGAGTATGCGTGCATGGCCAGAATCGGAGACTTCGCCAGCGGCGCCGAGCCGATCTCTCCGGAGACTCCGGGCGCCCATGTCTTCGAGCGTTTCGAGCGCGAACCCGACACCCTGGCCATCGCCGTCGTCGATGCGGAACAGCGCCCGGTCGGGCTGGTCGAGCGCAACGCCTTCACCCTGCGCATGGCCGCCGAGTTCGGCCGCGCCCTCTACGCCCGACGCCCGGCCTCCAGCTTCATGGACCCGGCCCCGCGGGTGCTCGACGCCGACGCGGACGCCGAGACCCTGTTCGAGTCGATCGACGCCGCCAACCTGGGCGCCCTGCTGAACGGCTTCGTGGTGGTGACCAAGGGGCGCTACAGCGGCGTCGGCGCCGGGGTCCACCTGCTCCAGGCCGGCAGCGCCATCCACCGCAAGCGCGCCCAGGCCATGAGCGTCCTGGCCCGCGATCTGGCTCGCGCCGAGCAGGAGGCCCGCACCTCCAGCCGCGCCAAGTCCGAATTCCTCGCGGTCATGAGCCACGAGATCCGCACCCCGCTGAACGGGGTCCTCGGCGTCGCCGCCCTGATGGAGCGCGAGCTGACGCAGGAGGCCATGCGCCCCTACGTCCGGACCATCCTCGATTCGGGCCAGAGCCTGCTGCGCCTGCTGACCGACGCCCTGGACATGTCCCGCGCCGAGGCCGGGCTGATGACCTTCGAGACCGGGGCGGTGTCGCTGGAGGCCGTGGCCCGGGACCTGACCGCCCTGTGGGGCCCGCGCGCGGAAGAGAAGGCGCTGGCCCTGACCGTGATCTGCGACGCTCCGGACGCCGGCCACGTCGTTGCGGACGAGGTGCGCCTCAAGCAACTGCTGAACAACCTGATCGGCAATGCGATCAAATTCACCCCCGCGGGCCAGGTCGCCGTCCGGATCGCCGCGGCGCCCGAGGGCGGCGACGCCCACATGGTCGTCACTGTCGATGACAGCGGCCCGGGCGTGACCGAGGACGCCGCCGCCTCCATCTTCGACCCCTTCAACACAGGCCGCGCGGGCCGCGCGGGCGCCGGGGCCGGATTGGGCCTGGCCATCTGCCGCCAGATCGTCGAGCGCATGGAGGGCCGGATCGCCGTGGAGCGGTCGCCGTGTGGCGGAGCCCGCTTCACCTTCGACCTGCGGCTGCCGCTGGCCTCCGCCGAGGTCGCGACGGCGCAGGACAGCCCCCTCCCACCGACGCCGCACGAGACCCTGCATGTGCTGGTGGTGGACGACAACGCCACCAACCGCTTTGTCGCGGGCAAGGTGCTGGAGCTGTTCGGCTGCACCTCCGAGACCGCAGAGAACGGACGCGAGGCGGTGGAGCGGGTCCAGGTCGCCCGTTTCGACCTGGTCCTGATGGACGTGAAGATGCCGGTGATGGACGGGGTCCAGGCCACCCGCGCCATTCGCGCCCTGCCCGGTCCGGTCTCGGGCCTGCCCATCCTCGCCCTGACCGCCAACGCCGATCCCCGCGACGAGGCCGACTATCTGGCCGCCGGCATGGACGGGGTGGCGCAGAAGCCGATCCAGCCGGACGTCCTGCTCAACGCCATCCGCCGCGTGATGTCGGCCACACCCACGGCGGAAGCAGCGGTCGCGGCCTGAGGGGGCGCAACCCCGACGCCGCCGGCGTATTGTAGCGCTTCATGCTGCAGATTCCCCCGCCCCCGCCCACCGACCTGCCCGAAGTCGTCGTCACCGGCGCGCGCCTGCCCCCGGCGGCGGGCGAGGCAGCCTTCGCCGTCATCCGCCTGGACGACCGCGACCTGCGCGCCGAGCAGCGGCTGGACGAGGCCCTGGCCTCCGTTCCCGCCGTCTCCCTGTTCCGCCGCACCTCCAGCCTCGCGGCCAATCCGACCACCCAGGGCATCAGCCTGCGCGCCATCGCTCCCTCTGGCGCCGGCCGGACGCTGGTGACCCTGGACGGCGCGCCGCTGAACGACCCCTTCGGCGGCTGGGTGATCTGGTCCCAGGTCCCGACCGAAAGCCTCGCCGGGCTCGACATCGTGCGCGGCGCCGGCGCCGGTCCCTACGGCGCGGGGGCCCTGACCGGGGTCATCCAGCTGCGCGAGCGCGACATGGGCTGGACCGTCGACGCCTCCGTGGCCGAACGCGGCGGCGCGCGCCTGTCGGCCTCGGGCGCGACGAATGTCGGCGCCGCGCGGATCGTCGCTTCAGGCCTCTACGAGACCAGCGACGGCTACGTCCCGGTGCGCGGCGCGGCCGCGGGCGCCGCCGACACGCCCCTGGATCTGGAGGTCCGCAGCGGCGCGGTGCGCGCCGACCTCCCCGTCGGTCCGGCTGTCGTCTCCCTGCGCGCCTCCGCCTTCGAGGAGGATCGCGGCTCCGGCCTCGCGGGGGCCCGTTCGACCGCCAGCGGAAACGCCCTGTCCGCCACCGCAGCCGTCCAACCCTCCGCCGACCGTCCCGGCTGGCGGCTGCAGGCCTGGCGCCGCGAGAGCGACCTGGCCAACACCTCGGTCGCCGTCGCCGCCGACCGCGCGACCACCACCCCCGCCAACGACCAGTACGAAACCCCGGCGACCGGATGGGGCGTCAACGCCGCCCTGCGCCATGTCACGCTCAGCGGCGTCGCCCGTGTCGAATGGGAGCTGGGCGCCGACGCCCGCTTCACCGAGGGCGAGACCCACGAGCGCTTCCGCTACATGGGCGGCCAGTTCACCCGCGACCGGATCGCCGGCGGCGAGACCTCGGTGATGGGCCTCTATGCCGAAGGCTCCTGGACCCACGGCCCCTGGCTGGTCGCCGGCGGCCTGCGCGCCGACCGCTGGGAGAGCGCCGACGGCCATCGCCTCGAGCGCGACCTCGCCACCGGCCTGCCGACCCTGGACGAGACCGACCCCGACCGCTCGGGCGAGGTGGTCAGCGCCCGCCTCGGGGTCCGACGCGACATCGGTGGCGGTCAGGCCCTGCGCGCCGCCGCCTACACCGGCTTCCGCCCCGCCACCCTGAACGAGCTGCACCGTCCCTTCCGGGTCGGCAACGACCTGACCGAAGCCAACGCCGCCCTTGAGCCCGAGACCCTCAGCGGCGTCGAGGCGGGCTGGAGCTGGACCGGCGCCCGGGCCTCCCTGACCGCCACCGCCTTCTGGACCCGGCTGGATCAGGCCATCGTCAACGTCACCATCGGGACAGGTCCGGCCACCTTCCCGCGCGCCGGCTTCGTTCCGGCGGGCGGCGTCCTGCGCCAGCGCCAGAACGCCGGGACCATCGAGGCGACGGGGATCGAGCTGGACGGCCGCCTGACCCTGACCGACGCCCTCAGCCTGCGCGCCGCCCTGTCGCTGACCGACGCCGAGGTGGACGGCGGGTCCGCCGCGGCCCAGCTGACCGGCCTTCGCCCCGCCCAGGCCCCGCGCTTCAGCGCCGTCGCTGGGGCGGACTGGCGGGCCACGGACCGCCTGACCCTCGCCGCCGACCTGCGCTGGGAGAGCGACCGGTTCGAGGACGACCTCAACAGCCGGGTGCTGGACGCCGGCGGAACCGTCGATCTGCGCGCCGACTGGAGCCTGACCGACGCCGCCGTCCTGTGGGTCGCGGCCTCCAATCTGTTCGACGCGGAGATCGAGGTGTCCGAGACCGGAACCGGCGTCGCCGGCTTCGCCCCGCCCCGTACCCTGGCCGCAGGCGTGCGGTTCACGCGCTGAGCCGTTATCGGTCCAGGACGAAGGCTTCGTCGGCCGCCGAGACCGGCTGGCGCGAATCGTCCGTTCCCCACCCCTTGGCTCCGCCCACCCGGACCGCGGCCCAGATGATGAAGCGGCGCATGGGATCGACGCCGCGGTTCTCCAGCGCCTCCCTGAAGACGCCGTCGGCCTCGGCCCGGTCGTAGGGTTCGGCGCGGGTCCGCCCGTCCTGGCGACGCTTCCACTGTCCCGTGCCCGAGGTGGCGTAGAGGAAGTCGTGGACGATCGCCGCCTTCACCCAGGGGCCGTCGGGCGGCAGCAGAATCCAGCCCCAGCGCGGTATGGAGGTCAGGTCGGTCACGAAGCCGGCGGGCACGGTGATCAGGTCGTCTCCGTCCCCGGTCCTGTACGTCAGGTCCCGCTGGAGCCCCCACAGGCTGCGCCCCTTCTTGATCGACGGACTGAATTTGTTGTCGAGCAGGACCAGCACCAGCTTCCCGCCGAAACGATCCGTCCAATGGGTCAAGGCCGCCTCCCGCATCCATCCCGTCGCCCCGATTCAATCCAAAGCAGCGGCAAGATCAACCACGGATGGAGATCGATGCTCCTCGCCTCTCGGAAAGCGCTCCCAAAGGTCGCACGCGCGCCATCTTGCAAACGGTTCTCAACTTCGGCACAAGCCGGGGCGTGACCGACGCCGCCGCGACAGCTCCGAAGCCGAAGAAGGCCCTGAACGCCGCAAGGTCGTTCTGGCTGAAGCAATTGCATCAGTGGCACTGGATCTCGGCGGCCGTCAGCCTGATCGGGCTGATGCTGTTCGCCGTCACCGGCATCACCCTGAATCACGCGGCCTCGATCCCCGGTCAGGTCTCCACCGTCGAGACCGCCGGGACCCTGCCCGCCCCCCTGCTGGAGCGGCTGTCGACCTTCCCGCAGGAGACCACCGATCCGGCCCCCGACTACGTCGCCCGCTGGGCCTCGGACCACTTCAAGGTCTCCATCGCGGGCCGTCCCACCGAGACAACCCCGGAAGAGGTCTACATCGCCCTGACCGAGCCCGGCGGCGACGGCTGGCTGACCATCGACCGCGCCACCGGCGAGGCCGCGCGCGAGCGCACCACCCGCGGCCCGATCGCCTACCTCAACGACCTGCACAAGGGCCGCAACACCGGCAAGGTGTGGTTCTGGTTCATCGACGTCTTCGCCGCCGCCTGCATCGTCTTCGCCGTCACCGGCTTCGCCCTGACCTGGATGCACGCCAAGCAGCGCCCCTCGACCTGGCCCCTTCTGGGTCTGGGTCTGCTGATCCCCGTCATCATCGCCCTGATCTTCATTCACTGACGAGTCCGACATGCGTCCCCTGACCCTCGCCGCCTCCGCCGCCGCCCTCGGGACCTTCGCCGCCCCGGCGATGGCCGCCGACCTGAACGTCACGGTGACCGTGCCGCAGCAGACCGGCGCCGCCTATCACCGCCCCTATGTCGCGCTGTGGATTGAGCGCGCGGGCGCCGGGCAAGCCGCCGCCACGCCGGTGCGCACCCTGGCCGTCTGGTACGAGGTCTCCAACGTCGCCGAAGGCAAGGACTGGCTCAAGGACATGCGCACCTGGTGGCGCGGTCTGGGGCGCGGCATGACCCTGCCGGCCGACGGCGTCTCCAGCGCCACCAAGGCTCCGGGCCGTCACACCGTCAGTATCCCCGCCGCCCGCCTGCGCGACCTGCCCGCCGGCAACTATTCCGTGGTCGTCGAGGCGGCCCGCGAACTCGGCGGCCGTGAAGTCGTCCGCGTGCCCTTCGTCTGGGGCCGCGCCAACACCGCCCAGGGAACCGGGCGCACCGAACTGGGCGCCGTCAGCGTCGCCGTCACCCGCTAAAAGGAAGCCGCCATGAAGAAGTCCATCGCCATCATCGCGGCCCTCGCCGCCCTCGCCCTGCCGATGTCCGCCCAGGCCCACCGCGCCTGGCTGGCCCCGACCTCGACCAGCCTGTCGGGAACCGATGCCTGGGTCGGCTTCGACGCCGGCATGTCCAACGGCGTCTTCATCCCCGACCACGCCGCCATGAACCTGGCCGGCCTGGTGATCACCGCGCCGGACGGTTCGACCGTCGCGCCCGAGAACATGGGCCGCGCCCGCTACCGCTCGACCTTCGACCTGCACCTGACCCAGCAGGGCACCTACCGCGTCGCCAACGTCATGGGCGGCGTCATCGTCAGCTACAAGCAGGGCGGCGAGCAGAAGCGCTGGCGCGGGAGCGAGGCTGAAATGGCCGCCAACATCCCGGCCGACGCCACCGACGTCGTCGCCACCCGCAACAACAGCCGCATCGAGACCTTCGTCACCCTCGGCGCGACCTCGACCACGGCGCTGGCCCCGACCGGCCAGGGCATCGAGCTGGTCCCGGTGACCCATCCGAACGACCTGGTCGCCGGCGAGGCCGCGACCTTCAAGCTGGTGCGCGACGGCCAGCCGGCCGCCGACCTGGAAGTCACCATCGCCCGCGGCGGCACCCGCTACCGCGACAATCCGGAAGAGATCACCGTCCGCACCGGCGCCGACGGCGCGTTCACCGTCACCTGGCCCCAGCCGGGCATGTACTGGGTCAACGCCTCGGTGCGCATCCCCGCCCAGGGCCAGCAGCTGGCGTACAACGCCCAGTACAACGGCGTCGTGGAAGTCCTGCCCTGACCCGGCCCGGAGGCCCTCTGTCCAGCAAAAGCGCGCCGCCCACGGTCATCGTGGGCGGCGACGCTGCGCCGCGCCCGGACAACCGGGTTCTCATCCCGACCCATGGCCAGACGCCGGCCCGCCCGCCCTCGACCCTGATCTGGGACTTCGCGGGCACGAGCATGGGCGCCGACTGGTCCGTCCGCCTGGTCCCGCCCGAGGGCGCCGAGCGGGCGACCTTCCAGTCCGCCATCGACGCCGAACTGGCCCGCATCGTCAGCCTGTTCAGCCACTGGGACCCGCGCTCCGAACTGGCCCGGTTCAACGCCGCGCCCGAAGGCTTCTGGGCGGTGTCAGAGCCCTTCTGGCTGCTGCTCAACCAGGCCATGGACATCGCCGACGACACCGACGGCGCGGTCGATCCGACGCTGGGCGCCCTGGTCAATCTGTGGGGCTTCGGCCCGCCCGGCCCCCGCCCGCTGAACGCCTTCGGCACGGGTCCGACCACGCCGTATGAAGAAGACATCGCCGCCGCCCTGGCCCTGTCCGGCTGGGGCCGCCTGCGCCTGAACCGCGACCGCCGCGCCGTGCAGCAGATCGGCGGCCTCAAGCTGGACCTGTCCGGCATCGCCAAGGGCCACGCCGTCGACCGCGTCTCCGACCGCCTGGCCGAGCTGGGCGCCGCCCACCACCTTGTCGAGATCGGCGGCGAACTGCGTGGCCGGGGCGTCAAGCCGGACGGCCATCCCTGGTGGGTCGAGCTGCAGCAGGGGCCGGACGCCCCCGGCCCGCGCACCGTCGCGGCCCTGTTCGATCTCGCCGTCGCCACCTCCGGCGACTGGATCCGCAGCTTCGAATCCTACGGCCGGGTCTACAGCCACACCATCGACGGCCGCACCGGCCAGCCGGTCGACAACGGCGTCGCCTCCGTCACCGTCCTGGCCGAAACGGCGATGTACGCCGACGCCATGGCCACGGCCCTCACCGTCATGGGGCCGACGGAAGGCCCCGCCTTCGCCACCGCCATGAAGATCGCCGCCGCCTTCGTCGTGCGCGGCTACGACGGCGTCACGGAGATCGTCACCCCCGCCTTCGCCGCCATGTTGGACGAGGGCGCGTGACCACCGATCCCGGGCGTCTGACATGGGCCGCCGTGGCCGTCGGCCTGTGGCTGCTGAGCGTCCTCTGGGTCATCGTCAGCCGGGCGCTGGCCAAACGCGCCGCCGCCCGCAAGGCCGCCGCGCTGGCGCCGCCGGCGGGCGCGGACGCCGTCCTCGTCGCCTTCGCCAGCCAGACCGGCCTCGCCGAGGAGCTGGCGTGGATGACGGCCAAGAGCCTGTCCGACGCCGGAACCCCGGCCCGGGTCGCCCTGCTCGGCGATCTCGAGCCCGCCGAGCTGAAGGCCGCCGGCCGCCTGCTGGTCGTCGCCTCCACCACCGGCGAGGGCGATCCCCCCGACAGCATGTCGTGGTTCGTGCGTCAGGTGATGAAGGCCCCCGCCGACCTCCAGGGCCTGTCCTACGGCCTTCTGGCGCTGGGCGACCGGACCTATGCGGATTACTGCGGTTTCGGCCGGGCGCTGGACGGCTGGCTGCGCCGGTCGGGCGCCGCGCCCCTGTTCGACCATGTAGAGGTCGACAACGGCGACACCGGCGCGATCCGCCACTGGCAGCACCACCTAGGCCTGATCACCGGCCAGGCCGTCCAGGCCGACTGGACCCCGCCCGCCTACGACCGCTGGCGTCTGGCCGAGCGCCGCCTGCTCAACCCCGGCAGTCCCGGCGGCGAGGCGCACCTGCTGGCCTTCGAGCCGATCGATCATGCACCGTCATGGGCCGCGGGCGATATCGCCGAGATCGGCCTGCCCGACCCGGCCCAGGGCAGCCGCGAATACTCCGTCGCCTCCCTGCCCTCGACCGGTCGCGCCGAGTTCATCGTCCGCCGGATGACTCGCCCGGACGGCACGCCCGGCCTCGCCTCCGGCTGGCTGACCCGCGACCTCGCCCCCGGCGCCGAGGTCGGCATGCGCATCCGCACCAACCGCAGCTTCCACGGCCCCGACGCCGCCACGCCCCTGATCCTGATCGGCAACGGCACCGGCCTGGCCGGGCTGCGCGCCCACCTGAAGGCCCGCGAGGGTCAGGCCCACGGCGGCGCCTGGTTGATGTTCGGCGAGCGCACCCGCGCCCACGACGCCTTCCTGGATGACGAGCTTCAGGCGATGCAGGCCTCGGGCCTGCTGACCCGGCTGGACCGCGTCTTCTCGCGCGACGCCGGCCCAAATGGCGAGGGGGGCCGCTATGTGCAGGCGGTCGTGGCGGAGCAGGCGGAGACCCTGCGGGACTGGCTCTCGCGCGGCGCGACCCTCATGGTCTGCGGCAGCCTGGAAGGCATGTCCAAGGGCGTGCACGAGGCGCTGGAAGCCGTGGTCGGCGTCGAAGCCCTGCGCGATCTGACCGAGACCGGGCGGTACCGGCGGGACGTTTACTGACGGCTTGACCCAGCTCCTGTGGCGGGCGGCGAGCCCAGCAAGTGATTAGTGGTTAGTGATTAGTGGGTGGCTGACCCGACGGCCTGAGTCAGAACCACAACCACTCGTGACGCCGCGAACCACTAGTCACTTCCCACGCTCCGGCCCCACCGACTGAGCGCCCCGCCGAAGGCCCCAGCCGGCCCTCAGACCTCCGCCCACCGCCGCAGCAGGTTGTGATAGACCGCTGTCAGCTCCAGTACGGCGGGGTCCTTCGGACCCTTCTCGGCGTTGACCCGCTGGATGGCCACGTCCATCCGGAACAGGGTCTCGCGGTCGGCGTCGTCGCGGATCAGGCTCTGCAGCCAGAAGAAGCTGGCCACCCGCGCCCCACGCGTCACCGGCGTGACCCGGTGCAGGCTCTTGGACGGATACAGGACCAGGTCCCCCGCCGACAGCTTCACCGACTGCGGCCCGTACATCTCCTCGATGATCAGCTCGCCGCCTTCGTATTCGTCGGGCTCGGACAGGAAGAGGGTGCAGGACAGGTCGCTGCGGATGCGCAGCCCGCCGCGCTGGCGGATGGCGTTGTCGACATGGACCCCGAAATGCTCGCCGCCCTCATAGCGGTTGAACAGCGGCGGGAAGATGGTGTGCGGCAGGGCGGCGGACACGAACATCGGATTGGCGTTCAGCGCCTGCAGCACCAGCGCCCCGACCTCGCGCGCCTGGGGCGAGTCCTCGGGAAGCTGGCGGTTGACCTTGGCGGTCGCCGACTGATGGCCGGAGGTGACATTGCCGTCGGCCCACGGCCCGGCGTCCAGCGTCGCGCGCAGGCTGGCCGCCTCCGCCTTGGAGAACACCTCTGGAATGTGCAGCAGCATGCGCCGCCTCCTTGGTCGCGCCGGAGATCCGGACACGGAAAGACCCGGGGGGTCAGGCCATCAGGGAAGACCAACCTGAACCCCCGGGTTCTACGCGAACGGACCTACGGGCCGAAATAGCCCGCCGCGCAGATTCAGCGACCTCAGTAGCGCAGGTTCAGCGTCAGGATCGCCTGACGGGCCGGCGCCACATCGGCGTGGTGCACGCCGTTGGTGCGGAGGATGTATTCCTCGTCGCCCGCGTTCTGGACGTTCAGCTGCAGCGACGCGGTGTCGGTGATGTCGTACGAGGCGAACAGGTCCACCCGGGTGTACTCCGGCGCAAAGACGCGGTTGGCGCCGCCGCCCGCTCCGCCCTGGTTCCCGCCGAAGCTCTTGGACACATAGTAGGCGCCGCCGCCCAGGCTCAGCTTCGGGGTCACCCGGTAGGTGCTGAACAGGCTGAACGAGTGCTCCGGCGTGTTGGCCAGCGGCAGACCTTCGAAGGCGCTCGGCACGGGCACGCCGCCGACGATCGTCACGGCGCCCTTCACCAGTTCGGAGTCCATCCAGCTGTAGCCGCCGAACACCTGCCATTCGCGGGTGATGTTGCCGGACACGCCCAGCTCGATCCCGCGCACCTCGACTTCGCCGGCCTGGGCGAAATCGGTGGGCAGCGGGCCGACCAGGATCTGAGCGTTCTCGCGGGTCAGGTGGAAGGCCGCGGCCGACAGGGCCAGGCGGTCGCCGAACAGGTTGGCCTTGGCGCCGATTTCCCAGCTGGCGGTCTCTTCCGGATCCAGGACGCCGGTCAGCGTGCCCGAGCCCGTGCCGTTGCCGCCCGTGTTCTGGTCTCCCGCGGCGATCAGCGGCGGCGTGGAGGAGGTGGCGTAGGAGACGTAGACGCTGGAGTTCGAGGTCGGCTTGTAGACCAGGCCGACCTGGTAATTGACGAAGTCCCAGTCGGCGGCGACCGGCGTGTAGACCGGCGCGGCCACGGTGCCCGTGGCGTTGATCCCCTCGACCGAATAGTCGTCATAGCGGACGCCCAGGTTGACGATGAAGCGGTCGCCGATCTCAATCGAGTCCAGGGCGTACAGGCCCACGGTATCAGTGGTGTTGGTGCTGATCAGGCCGCGCGTGATCGTGCCGGTCCACGGATCCTGCGGATTGGGATCGTACAGCGGCGTGCAGTCGAAGCCGGTCAGGGGCGCCGGACAGGCCGAACCGCTGATCGTCGTGACGGTGTAGGAGGCGTTGCGGTTCTTCTCGCGCCCCAGTTCCAGGCCGATGTCATAGCTGTGACGCAGGCCGCCCGTGGTGATCCGGCCGTGCAGGTCGGTGACGTTGGCGATCGTGTCGTTCGGGTTCCAGCGCGACTTGGTCCCGCGCTTCATCCAGTAGACGCCGCCGATCAGGGCCACGCCCGGAGGCGTCGCGGTGATGCTGCCGCCGTCGCCGGGATTGGTGACGACATAGTCGTTCAGCGTGCGGGACACCCGGGTCACGTTGCGCAGTTCCGCGTGCTCGCCGAAGCGGTGCTTCACGTCGAAGGTGAAGGTGTCGACCGTATTGGTCAGATAGTCGCGCGAATGCAGGCCGTAGAAGCTGTCGTACGGCACATCCAGCACGCCGCTGTCGGTCGTGCGGATGTTGATCTTGGTGAACAGCGGGATGCCGTAGTCGGGCATCTGGTTCGATTCCAGATGGTAGTAGCTCATGGTCGCCGTGGTCGGCGTGCCCAGTCCCGCAGCCAGCGACAGGCCGAGCCCCCACTTGTCGTAATCGACCGAGTCACGACCCGGCACGTCGCCCTCCGCGCCCATCAGGTTCAGACGCAGGGCTGCGGTGCCGCCCAGGTTCCAGTTCTGGTCGATGGCGCCGCGCAGGTAGCCGTCGGTGCCGACGCCCAGGCCGTAGTGGGTGAAGTCCTGCAGGCGCGGGGCCTTGGAGGCCAGGTTGATGCTGCCGCCGCCCGAGCCGCGGCCCGAGTAGACCGAGTCCGGCCCCTTCACGACCTCGACCTGTTCCAGGTTGAAGACCTCGCGCTGCTGGCCGCCCGAGTCGCGGATGCCGTCGACGAAGATGTTGTTGCCCGAGGATTGGCCGCGGATGAACGGACGGTCGGCCAGCGGCTGCCCGCCTTCACCGGCGCCGAAGGTGATGCCCGGCGAGGTGCGCAGGATGTCCTGCAGCGAGGTCGCGGCGGTCTGCTCGATGATCTGCTGCGGGATGATGGTCACCGCGCGCGGGGTGTCGACCAGCGGCGCGACGAACTCCGGCGACGTCGGCTCGCGGCGGACGTGCTGGCCTGTCACCGTCACGGTGCCCAGGGTGGTGGTGTCCTGTTGCTGCGGATCGGCCGCCGGATCCGGATCGCCGGCCACGGCGGGGGCGGCGGCCAGCAGCATGCCGGCGGCGCTGGAGGCGAACAGGAGCGAACGGAGCGCATCGGCGCGTTGGGTCATGGGAGCGATTCCGGGGAGGAAGATATTGCGAGCGGCTCGCAGTATCATCTTTGCCGGATGTCGCAACCGCTTTTGCGACACATTCGCATAATTCTGGTCACTGTATCGCCGCGGCGTCGCCGCGATGGAAACAGGCCTCAGCCCGCCGCCACCGCCTTCATCGACACGGACAGGTCCGCCAGCCGGCCCCCGTCCACCGGCGTCGCCTTGCCGATCATCATCCGCCCGGCCATGAACTCGGCCGGCGCGTTGACGGCCTCGACGCAGACGATCCGGTCTCCAGCCAGGTGGAAGACGGCGAAGGCGCCCGCCTCCACGTCGCCGCGCACCACCTGACGGTCCGCCCCGTCGGGCAGGCCGGCGATCTGCAGCTTCAGGTCATACTGGTCGGACCAGAACCAGGGCGCCTCCGGCGTCGGCGCCGTGCGGCCGACGATGGCTGAGGCCGCCTGCTTGGCCTGTTCCAGCGCATTGGGCACGCTCTCCAGCCGATGCATCGCCCCGCCGTGCACGGGCACGGGCCGGTAGGTCACGTCGCCGACGGCCCAGATCGCCGGATCCGAGGTCCGCGCCTCGCCGTCCACCACCACCCCGTTCAGGCAGTGCAGCCCGGCCGTCCGCGCCAGCCCTTCGCGCGCCAGGGCGCCGACGCCGACCAGCACGGCGTCGGCCTCGATCAGCCGCCCGTCCGCCAGCCGCACGCCCGCATCCTCGAACCCGGTCACCTCGGCCGAGGTCAGGATCTCGACGCCGTGCTTGCGATGATAGCCGGTGAAGAATTCGGACAGCGTATGCGAGGCGACGCGCGCCAGCACCCGGTCCATCCGTTCGATGACCACCGCGTCGGCGCCCAGCGCCCGGGCCGAGGCCGCCGCCTCCAGACCCACATAGCCGCCGCCCACGACCGCCAGCTTCTTGCCCGGCCCCAGCGCCGCCTTCAGCCGCTCGGCGTCGGCCAGGGTGCGCAGCTCCAGCAGATCCGCCCGGTCGGCGCCCGGCAGGGCCAGCCGCCGCGCCGTCGATCCGGTGGCCAGGATCAGCGCGTCATAGGTCTCGACCGTCCCGTCCGCGAAGGCGACCGTCCTGCCCGCCGGGTCGATGGCCGTCGCGGTCGTCCCGGTGCGCAGTTCAATGGCCTGCTCGGCGTAGAAGCTCTCGGGGCGCAGCAGCAGCGCCTCCAGGTCGGCCTCGCCCTTCAGCCAGGCCTTCGACAACGGCGGTCGCTGATAGGGCGGCGCCGGCTCCTCGCCCGCCAGCACGATGGGGCCTTCATGGCCGTATTGGCGCAACAGCGCCGCCGCCGTGCCGCCCGCATGCCCCGCGCCGATGATCAGAACCTTTGTCATGTTTCGCAAGTAGTGCGATCCAGGGTCTTACGACAAGAGTCTCCCTGCACAGGCCTCTCGCCTTGCCGGACAGATGCTGTCGTGCAACGCTGTTCGTTCAAACTATTCCTGGGGAATAAGGAAATGCTGATCCGGTCTCTCATCGCCGCCACGGCCGCGCTGCTGCTGGTTGCGCCCGCGGCCCAGGCGCAGGATCCGTCCGCCAAGGCGACCTTCGGCGACGTCTCCCTGAGCTCGGGCTTCACCCCCGACCCGCACTCGGTCTCCCTGACCGCCGGCGGCTCCATCGACGCCTCGACCATCGGCTCGCCCTGCCGCGGCTCGATCGCCCGCGCCCCCGACTTCGAGCTGACCTACAGCTCCGGCTCGCTGCCGCTCTACATCTACGCGGTGTCCAGCTCGGACACGACGCTGGTGGTCAACGGTCCGGACGGTCAGTGGTACTGCGACGACGATTCCAACGGCGGAACCAACCCGCAGGTGACCTTCAACAGCCCGCGCTCGGGCACCTATGACATCTGGGTCGGCACCTTCAGCGGCGGCACGACCTCGGCGACCCTGAACATCACCGAGCTGTCCGGCGACCGCGGAGCCGGCGACGGCGGGTCTCCCGACACCACCCTGACCGCGACCTTCGGCGAAGTCAGCCTGAGCTCGGGCTTCACCCCCGATCCGCACCGCGTCAGCCTGACCGCCGGCGGCGCCCTCTCGGCCTCGAACGTGTCCTCGTCCTGCCAGGGCTCGATCGCCACCGCGCCGGACTACGAGATCACCTACAGCGCCGGCTCGCTGCCGCTGGCCATCCGCACCGAGGCGAACACGGACACCACCCTGGTGGTTAACGGCCCCGACGGCCAGTGGTACTGCGACGACGACAGCGGCGGCGGCACCAACGCCCAGGTCTATTTCGCCAAGCCGGCGTCCGGCACCTACGACATCTGGGTCGGCACCTACGGCGGCGGCAACCAGCCCGCCACCCTGCTGATCACCGAAGTCCCCTAGACCCGGGGCATCCGTAATCGGAACCGCTGCGGGCGCCGGGGATTGACCCGGCGCCCGTTTCGCTTTTCCACCTTGGCCGTCACATGGTGTTTCAGCCGCCGCGCCACTGTTGGCTAGGCGGGCGGAAGCGGCCAAAGACCCTTCATCCCGAAGGGTTCAACAAGTGAAGGAGCACGAATGGCGGCCCTGGTGCTGTTCGGCGGCGGCGGCGACCTCGCCATGCGGATGCTTCTGCCTTCGCTCTATTTCCTCGAGCATGACGGCCTGCTGCCCGACGATCTGAAGATCATCGGCGCCGCCCGCTCGGACGAGAGCCGCGACGAGTATGTCGAAAAGGTCCGCGCTTCGGTCGAGGGCAAGGCCCGCGCCGACGACGCCTGGTCCGAGGCCGCCTGGTCCCGCATGGAGGCCCGCCTCGACTATCTGCCGGTCGACGCCACCAGCGCCGAAAGCCTGAAGCCGCTCAAGGCCAAGGTCGGCGACGCCGGAGTCACCTCCTTCCTGGCCGTCTCGCCGTCCCTCTACGGCCGCATCGTCACCGCCCTGAAAGAGGCCGGCATGGCCGGGCCGAACGACCGCGTGGTGCTGGAGAAGCCCGTCGGCCGCGACCTGAAATCCTTCCTGGAGATCGACGACGCCGTCGCCCACGCCTTCCGCGAGAACCAGGTGTTCCGCATCGACCACTACCTGGGCAAGGAGACGGTCCAGAACCTGATCGCCCTGCGCTTCGGTAATACGGTGTTCGAGCCGCTGTGGAACAACCTGTCGATCGACCACGTCCAGATCACCATCGGTGAAACGGTCGGCGTCGGCGACCGCTGGCCCTATTACGACGAGTACGGCGCCCTTCGGGACATGCTGCAGAACCACATGCTGCAGCTGCTCTGCCTGGTCGCCATGGAGCCGCCGTCCGACCTCGACCCGGACTCGGTCCGCAACGAGAAGGTCAAGGTCCTGCGCTCGCTGCGCCCCATCACCCACGAGGAGGCCGAGCGCGTCACCGTGCGCGGCCAGTACGTGGCGGGAACCAGCGAGGGCAAGCCGGCCAAGGGCTATGACGAGGAACGCGGCCAGCCGTCGGACACCGAGACCTTCGTCGCCATCCGCGCCGACATCGACAACTGGCGCTGGGCGGGCGTGCCCTTCTTCATGCGCACCGGCAAGCGCCTGCCCGAGAAGCGCACCGAGATCGTGATCCAGTTCAAGCCGCTGCCGCACTCCATCTTCGACCGCGACGACCGCGGCGAGGTGCAGGCCAACCGCATGGTCATCGAGCTGCAGCCCGAGGAAGACATCTCGCTGACGGTGATGAACAAGAAGCCCGGCCTCGACCAGCGCATGCAGCTGCAGCCGATCAAGATGAGCCTGTCGTGGGGCGTGGGCGGAAAAGGCGACAAGCCGCCCCGCCGCCGCATCGCCTACGAGCGCCTGCTGCTGGACGCCCTGCACGGCGACTCCACCCTGTTCGTCCGCCGCGACGAGGCGGAACAAGCCTGGAAATGGGTCGACGAAGTCTCCGAGGCCTGGGCCGACGGTGACATCAAGCCCCAGGAATACGTAGCCGGAACCTGGGGTCCCGCGGACGCCGACATGCTGATGGCCCGCACCGGCCGGGAATGGAATTCGTCGGATGCCTGAGATTGAAGTCTTCACCGACGGCGCGACCTGGGCCGAGGCCTGCGCCGCGCGGCTGACCGAAACCCTGTCGGGCGCCGTCGCCGAAACCGGTAAGGCCGTGTTCGCCGGTTCCGGCGGTTCGACCCCCGCGCCGATCTACGCCCGCATGGCCGCCGCCGATCTCGACTGGTCCAAGGTCGCCGTCACCCTGATCGACGAACGCTATGTCCCCGAGACCTCGCCGGACTCCAACGCGGCCCTGCTCAAGACCACCCTGCTGATCGGTCCGGCCGCCGCCGCCCGCTTCGTGCCCCTCTATACGCCCGAGGTCACCGTCGATCGCGCCGCCATCGTCGCCGCCCATGCGCTGGCCGCCGAGGGCGGCCGCCTCGACGCCGTCCTTCTCGGCATGGGGGAGGATGGCCATATCTGCTCCATGTTCCCCCAAAGCCCGACGCTGAAGACCCTGCTCACCCCGACCTTGGCGCCGACCGTCCTGGGCGTGCCCCATGGCCGCGACGGCATGGCCCCCAGCCTGGAACGCCTGTCGATCAACCTGCCCTATCTGATGCAGGCGCGCCGTGTGGTCCTGGCCCTGACCGGCAAGCAGAAGCGCGCCGTGTTCGAACGGGAGGCCGCGGGCGACCCGGCGACCCAGCCCATCGCCGCCCTGATCGCCGCGAACGTCCCGCTCGAGGTCCTGTGGACGGAGACCGTCTGATGCCCAAGCTCCATCCCGTCGTGGCTCAGGTCACCGCCCGCATCACCGAGCGCTCGAAGGCGACCCGCGCCGACTACCTGCGCCGCATGGACGCCGCCCGCGACAGCGGGATCGGCCGCGCCAAGCTCAGCTGCGCCAACTGGGCCCACGCCTTCGCCGGCGCGCCCATCAAGGACAAGCTGCACGCCATGTCGGGCAGCCAGCCCAACGTCGGCGTCGTCACCGCCTTCAACGACATGCTCTCGGCCCACCAGCCGTTCGAGCGCTTCCCCGAGATCATCCGCGCCGCCGTGCGCGAGGTCGACGCCACCGCCCAGGTCGCCGGCGGCACGCCCGCCATGTGCGACGGCGTCACCCAGGGCCGCCCCGGCATGGAGCTGTCGCTGTTCAGCCGCGACGTGATCGCCATGTCTACCGGCGTCGCCCTGACCCACGACGCCTTCGACGCCGCCATGATGCTGGGCGTCTGCGACAAGATCGTCCCCGGCCTGTTCATCGGCGCCCTGGCCTTCGGCCACCTGCCGGTCGTCTTCGCCCCCGCCGGGCCCATGCCCTCAGGCATACCCAATGCCGAGAAGGCTCGCGTCCGCGCCCTCTACGCCCAGAACCAGGTCGACCGTCAGACCCTGCTGGAAAGCGAGATCGGCAGCTACCATTCGCCGGGCACCTGCACCTTCTACGGCACCGCCAACTCCAACCAGATGATGATGGAGCTGGGCGGCCTGCACCTGCCGTCGACCGCCTTCGTCCATCCGGAAACCGGCCTGCGCGACGCCCTGACCGCCGCCGCCGCCAAGCGCGCGGTCGAGCTGGCCCGCACGGGCCGGGGCCGCATGGCCGACGTCATCTCCGAGAAGTCGGTCGTCAACATGATCGTGGCCCTGCTGGCCACCGGCGGCTCGACCAACCACGCCATCCACCTGGTCGCCATGGCGCGCGCCGCGGGCGTGCTGATCGACTGGACCGACATGGACGAGCTGTCGTCCGCCACCCCGTTGCTGGCCCGCGTCTATCCCAACGGCTCGGCCGACGTGAACGCCTTCCAGGCCGCCGGCGGCGTCGCCTTCGTCACCCGCGAACTGGCCCAGGCGGGCCACATCCACTCGGACGTCACGACCGTCATGGGCGACGGCATCCAGCACTATTTCCAGGAGCCCTCGCTGGTCGACGGCGAACTGGTCTGGCGCGACGGCGTCACCGAGAGCCTGGACCGCGACATCCTGCGTCCCGCCTCCGACCCGTTCCAGAAGGACGGCGGCCTGCGCCTCGTCCAGGGCGACCTCGGCCGGGCCGTCATCAAGGTCTCGGCGGTCAAGCCCGAGAACCGCATCGTCGAGGCCCCCGCCGCGGTCTTCGAATCCCAGGAAGAGGCGCTGCAGGCCTTCAAGGACGGCAAGCTGAACCGCGACGTGGTCGTGGTCCTGCGCTTCCAGGGCCCAAAGGCCAACGGCATGCCCGAGCTGCACAGCCTGTCGCCCGCCCTGTCGGTCCTTCAAGACAAGGGCTTCAAGGTCGCCTTCGTCACCGACGGCCGCATGTCGGGCGCCAGCGGCAAGACGCCCGCCGCCATCCACGTCTCGCCAGAGGCTCTCGCCGGCGGCCCCCTGGCCCATGTGAAGGACGGCGACATCATCCGGCTGGACGCCGAGGCCGGGGTGCTGACCACCATCGGCGTCGCGGGCCTGCGCGAACGCCCCGCCGCCCACCGCACCCAGGCCCACGCCGAGGGCTCGGCCTGGGGCTACGGCCGCGAGCTGTTCAGCGTCTTCCGCCAGACCGTCTCGACCGCCGAGGAAGGGGCCTCGGTCTGCTTCACGACCCCGACCGGCAGCCCGGTCAGCATCGACATCCCGCCCGACCCGAATATCGTCGACCGCGCCGTCGATGCCTGACGCCAATCAAGAAGAAGCCGCCGCGCGGCAAGGGATTCAAGGACAGCGCTCATGACCGTCAACTGGGACCGCACCCTGCTCGTCGGAGACGTCGGCGGCACCAACGCCCGTTTCGCCATCGCCCACATGATCGAGGGCAGGCCGGTGCTCGAGCATCACGAAAGCTTCCCGGCCGAGCGCTATCCGACCTTCCTCGAAGGCGTGAAGGCCTTCATCGACGGCTGCGAGGTCAAGCCCACCGGCGGCGTCATCGCCGTGGCCGGCGCGGTCACCGACGGCGAGATCGACCTGACCAACTCGCCCTGGCGGGTGTCGGAGACCGAACTGGGCACGCTGGGCCTGGAGCCGGTGCGCCTGATCAACGATTTCGAGGCCCTGGCCTGGGGCGCGCCGATCGTGCCGCCGTCCGAGCTGGCCTCGCTGGGCGGTCCGGAGGAAGGCGCCCCCCATTCGGCCATCGCCGTGCTCGGGCCGGGCACCGGCTTCGGCGTCTCCGCCCTGGTGCGGGACCAGCACGGCAATGAGATCGCCATGCCCTCCGAGGGCGGCCACGCCTGTTTCGCCCCGGGCGATCCGGTCGAGGACGAGATCCTGCGCATCCTGCGCCGCCGCTACGATCGGGTCTCCATCGAGCGCCTGATCTGCGGCCCCGGCCTGCTGAACATGCACCGGGCCCTGGCCGAGATCGACGGGCGCGAGACCCATATCGACGACCCGGCCCAGATCACCGCCGAGGCGCTGGAGGATCCGCGCAGCCAGTGCGGCGCCACCCTGGCCCGCTTCTGCGCCATCCTGGGCGCCGTGGCCGGGGACATCGCCCTGACCACCGGCGCCCGCGGCGGAATCTATATCGCCGGCGGCATCGCCCCGCGCATCCTGCCCTTCCTGAAGGCCAGCCCTTTCCGCGAGCGGTTCGAGCGCAAGGGCCGGTTCCAGGACTATATGGCGGCCATTCCCACGAAGGTGATCCTGCACAAGCACGCCGCCCTTCTGGGCGCCGCGCGGGTCGCCTTCGCGGCCTGACAGGTCACGGAAGTGTCACGGCCGCGTGAACCTTCCGGACCTAACGGTGTTTACCTCCCCGAACACAGGGAGTTAGTTCACATGCGCAAGTTCACCATCGCCGCCGTCGCCGCCTTCGCCGTCGTGGGCCTCGCCGCCTGCGGGGAAAGCTCGGCCGACAAGGCCGCCGAAACCCAGGCCGACGCGCTGGAGGCCCAGGCCGCCGCGACCCCGAACGAGGCCCAGGAGAAGGCCCTCAACACCGAAGCCGACCGTATCGAGCAACAGGCGGGCAACGCCGACGGCGGCATGACCACCTCGAACACCCCGAGCACCACCCCCTCGGGCGAGATGACCGCCCCGCCGGCCCCGGCTCCGGCCCACTAAGCCGTTCCGTCCACGGACGAACGAAGAAGGCCCCGCCGCTCTCGCGACGGGGCCTTTTGCTTGCGCGGCGCTCAGCGCGTCAGTCGACGCAGATCGTCGGCTCCGCCTTGCCGTTCTCGATCGTGGTGTAGCAGCCGAAACGGCCGCTGGCGGCCTGGCACTGGCCGACGGCGGGGGCGCCCGCGTTCGGCGTTCCGGCGACGTCCTCGATGCGGCAGTCGCCCTGGCAGTCCGAGCCGGTCGTGCAGCGCTTGCCCGCATCGGCGTAGGTGATCACGCAGCGCACGGTCTGCATCCGCCCCTGCGGCAGCATCTTGCCCCCCTGGGAGGCGCACAGGGCCGCGTCGGTGCTGCCCGCGGCGCTGGCCTGGGACTGTTGCGGCGCGGCGGTCGCGGCGCCGTCGGTGGCCGGCATCGGCTGGCAGGCGGCGGCCAGCAGGGCCGTCACGGCGATCATCAGTCGTTTCATTTCACGGCTCCCTTGGTGAATCCGGTCCAGACGTCGTCGTAGTCCAGCTGCATCGTCGGACTGGTTTGCGCCCATTCCGTGGTGCGGATCGGCAAGCGCGTCTCGAACATGAAGGCCAGGGTGTTCTCGATCTTCACCGGCTTCAGCTCGGCGGCGACCGCCTTGTCATAGCTGGCCTGATCCGGCCCGTGCCCGCTCATGCAATTGTGCAGCGACGCGCCGCCGGGGGCGAAGCCGCCCTCCTTGGCGTCATACTCGCCGGTCACCAGACCCATGAACTCGCTCATGACGTTCCGGTGGAACCACGGCGGCCGGAACGTGCCCTCGGCCACCATCCAGCGCGGCGGGAAGATGACGAAGTCGGCGTTGGCCGTCCCCGGCGTGTCCGACGGGCTGGTCAGCACCGTGAAGATCGAGGGGTCCGGATGGTCGAAGCTCACCGTCCCGATCGTGTTGAAGCGGGCGGTGTCATATTTGTACGGCGCGTTGTTGCCGTGCCAGGCGACGACATCCAGCGGGCTGTGGTCGAACAGGGTGACGTACAGCCGCCCGCCGAATTTCTGCACGCACTCGGTCGGCCGATCCACGTCCTCGAACCAGGCGACGGGCGTCTCGAAATCGCGCGGATTGGCCAGGCCGTTCGAGCCGATCGGCCCCAGGTCCGGCAGGCGGAAGGCCGCGCCGTAGTTCTCGCACACATAGCCGCGCACGGGTCCGGAGACCTCGACGCGGAACCGCACCCCGCGCGGAATGACCACGATCTCGCCGGGCCGGGCGTCGATCCGGCCCATCTCGGTGACGAAGGCCTGCGCCCCCTCCTGCGGCACGATCAGCAGCTCGCCGTCGGCGCAGTAGAAGACCCGGTCGGTCATGGAGCGGTTGGCGGCGTACAGGTGGATGCCCGTGCCGATCCCGGCCTCCGGATCGCCGTTGCCGCCGTAGGTGACCAGCCCCTCGACCCAGTCGGTCGGCTCGCCCGGCATCGGCAGCGGGTCCCAGCGCATCCGGTTGGGCGACGGCGGCGCCTCGTGGAAGGGCCCGGACCGCACCAGCTTCTGCGGGAAGGGCTTGTAGGCCGGGTGCTGGGCCGAGGGCCGCAGGCGGTACAGCCACGAGCGCCGGTTCTCGCTCCGCGGCGCCGTGAACGCTGTCCCCGACAGCTGCTCCGCATACAGACCCATCGGCGTCTTCTGCGGCGAGTTCCGCCCCTCCGGCAGCGCTCCGGGCACGGCCTCGGTCGCGAAGTGATTGCCGAAGCCGGTCAGATACTGAGGCGCGTTGGCTCGCGTCGTCATGTGGCGTTCTCCCTTGCGGGACGTTTAGCGGGGCGCGTCGGGTCCGTCACCCGTCGTCGTCTCTTCGACCGCTCCGTCCGGATTCAGGCGCACCCTGAACCGCATGGTCTGCGCGTCGATCAGCGCCTCCGAAGGCGATCGACGCTCGGCTACGGGAAGCTTTTCTAGGAGGTCTTGCGCCAGGCGGCGGGTGTGCGGCGTGTCCGGGCTGACCGATATCACCTTGCACCGCTCAGCAGGCTGATCGCGCGACGGATTGGGTCGCATGACGCATTCGACGATGACCGTCGGTCTCGAGTCCTGAACCGCGTCCGGCGGCGCACTGGCGCAACCGGTCAACGTCAGGATCGCGAATGCGCCGATCATCCTGCCCATACCCGCCTCTCCAGAATCGCTGACTTCTCCTATCGGTCATCGCGCGCGCAGCCGGAAGTCCCCGGGACGATCGCCCGGCTCCAGCGCCCGGTCCGGATTGAGCCGCAGGGTCCAGCCCGGTCCCTCGCGCCCATCCGCCGAGGTCGGCGCGGCGACGGTGACGCGCTTCCAGTTCGGGTCGATCAGCGCCCCGTCCGTCACCTCCAGCACGCCCCAGCTGTCGACCACCCGCAGCGTCGGATAGACGGCGCCGTTGCCGCCCAGCACCACGATGGTGCTCGGGTTGAAGCTGATGTTCATGTCCTCGAACGCCAGCGTCAGGCGGGGCCCGTCCACCAGCTTCGCCGTCCAGGCCGCCGCCGCGGCGCGGGCCCGTTCGGCGCGCTGCGCCTCGTCGGCCCGGATCCCCACGCCGTCATAGCGGGCCTCCGCCGCCGGGGCCTCGACGGCCGGTACGCCGGTCCGCTCGGCCAGCAGGGCGCCCAGGTCGTCCCCGGCGCCCAGTCCCCGCCGCCAGTCGGGCGCGGCCGCGTCCAGCAGCAGGCCGTAGGGTGGGCCCGAGAAATAGGCGAAGTTGCGTACGAAGCTGTTCTGTTCCTCCGCCAGGGCCAGCCCCTTCAGCGCCTCCGCCACGGCGTCGCCGCCCGACAGGCGCACGCCGGTGTACTGCGCCAGCCCCTCGTTCATCTCCAGCTGCCGCTCCTGGTCCCCGGCCTGCGCGGTCAGGGTCCGCCGCGCCGCGCGGAAGGCCAGCGCGTCCGCCACGGCCTGGTCCCGGGCGGCCGGGTCCGCGGCGCGCAAGGCCGCCGCCAGCGCCCGCCATTCCAGCCGCATCAGCACCCGCCCCTCGGTCGTCGACAGGTGTTCCGGCGTCGGCGATCCCGCCAGCAGGCCCAGGTCCCTCTGCACCCCGTGCCAGATCTCATGGGCCAGCAGCGCCCGGCGCTCGGTCGGGTCCTCGGGCAGGGGCCGGATCAGCATGGCCCAGCGCACGCCGTCCCAGTCCACCGCCGTGTTGGCGATGTTGACGGTCTCCGGCAGGGTTCCCACGAACAGACCGCCCTCGGGCTTCAGGGCGTCGCTGTCGCCGCGCCGGGCCGTATGGACGGTGCGCGTCGCCGGATCGACCAGCAGCACCGGCGTGCAAAGGCGCGCGCCCCACAGCGCTCCGCCGTCGGTCTCGCAGATCGCCCTGGCCTCGGCGAAGGTTTCGGCCGGGCCCGGACCGGCCTGGGCCAGTGCGGCGCCCCCGATCAGCGTCGGGATGATGGAAAGCAGCAAGGCGCGCATGAGAGTCCCCCCTGGGCCCTACTTCCGCCCGCCATTGTGACGCTTTCGGGGCTTCAGAACCCTTGGCTCTGCGCCATCCGCTCCTGATGGAATCCCGCATCCCCCAGCAGTTCGTTCAGCACCCGCACCCGCTTCATGAACAGGCCGACGTCGAACTCGTCGGTCATGCCCACGCCGCCGTGCATCTGCACCGCTTCCTGCACCGCCAACTCGGCCACCCGGCCCGCCTTGGCCTTGGCCACCGACACGGCCAGCGCCGCGTTCGGCTTGCCGGCGTCCAGCGCCTGCAGGGCGCCGATCGTCGCCGCCCGGGCGATCTCGATCTCGCTGTACAGGTGGGCCGCCCGGTGCTGCAGCGCCTGGAACTCGCCGATCAGCTTGCCGAACTGCTGGCGGGTCCGCAGGTACTCCAGCGTAACCTGGAAGGCCTGGTCGCCCGCGCCGTTCAGCGACGCCGCCGCGCAGGCCCGGCCCAGGTTCAGCGCGCCTTCCAGCAGGTCCTCGCCGCCGTCCACCGAGCCGATCACCGCGTCCGCATCGACCTCGACATCGGTCAGGGTCACCCGCGCCGCATTGTGCGCATCGACCATCACCGTGCGCTCGATCTCCACGCCCTGGGTCTTCGGATCGACCAGGAACAGCGTCAGGCCGGTCTCCGTCAGCGCCGCCACGATCAGGGCGTCGGCCACGTGGCCGTCCAGCACGAAGCCCTTGGCTCCATTCAGCTTGAAGCCGTTGCCCGCGCGTTCGGCCACCGTCGCGATCCTGGACGGCGCATGCTTGGCGCCCTCGTCGACGGCCAGCGACACGATCGCCTCGCCCGCCGCGATCCGGGGCAGCCAGGCCGCCTGCTGTTCCGCCGATCCGCCGTCGGTCAGCACCTTGGCCGACAGCACGCCCGAGCCCATGAAGGGCGACGGCGTCAGGGTCCGCCCCAACGCCTCGGCCACCACCCCGGCCTCGACCGCGCCCAGGCCCGAGCCGCCGTGCTCCTCGGGGATGATCACTCCCGCGAAGCCCATCTCGCCGAACGCCTTCCACAGGTCGCGTGACACCCCGTCGGCGTCGCGGCTGTCGCGCAATTTCCGCAGGTGGGCGATGGGCGCGTTCTCGCTCAGGAAGCCGTCGGCGGCCTCCTTCAGCATGGTCTGCTCTTCCGTCAGGATCAGCGGCATGGGCGTCAGGCTCCCGGCAATTGCAGAAGGTGTTTGGCGATGATGTTCAGCTGCACCTCGCTGGTGCCGCCTTCGATCGAGTTGGCCTTGGTGCGCAGCCAGTCGCGAGCCGCGGTGCCGTTGCGCGACCGCTCGCCTTCCCACTCCAGCGCCTCGGCGCCGCCCGCCGCCATCAGCAGTTCGTGGCGGCGCTTGTTCAGCTCCGAGCCGTAGTATTTCAGCATCGAGGCGATGGCCGGATGGGCCTGGCGGGCCTTCATCTGATCGCCCGCCCGCTCCATCGCCAGACGGAAGGCCGCGGCGTCGATCTCCAGTTCGGCCACCCGCGCGCGCAGCATCAGGTCATCCAGCCGGCCCTCGTCGTCGCTGCCGATGGAGTCCGTCGCCACCTGGCCCAGCGGCCGTCCGCCGCCCGCCTCGCCGATGGCGCCGATCATGGTCCGCTCATGGGCCAGCAGCGCCTTGGCCACGTCCCAGCCGCGGTTCAGCGTCCCGACCAGGTTCTCCTTCTCCACGCGCACGTCGTCGAAGAAGGTCTCGCAGAAGGGGCTCTTGCCGCTGATCAGGGTGATCGGCTTGGTCGTCACGCCAGGCGTGGCCATGTCGAACAGCACGAACGAGATGCCCAGGTGTTTCGGCGCCGCCGGATCGGTCCGCACCAGGCAGAAGATCCAGTCGGCCTTGTCGGCGTACGACGTCCAGATCTTCTGGCCGTTGACGATCCAGTGGTCGCCCTTGTCCTCTGCTTTCGTCTGCACATTGGCCAGGTCCGACCCGGCGCCCGGCTCGGAATAGCCCTGGCACCAGCGGATCTCGCCGCGCACGATCTCGGGCAGGAAGCGCTTCTTCTGTTCCTCGGTCCCGAACTGCAGCAGCGCCGGGCCCAGCATCCAGATGCCGAAGCTGGACAGCGCCATCTGCGCGCCGATGCGGCGCAGTTCGGAGCCCAGCACCTTGGCCTCCTCGCGGCTCAGTCCCCCGCCGCCGTATTCCTTCGGCCACTCCGGCGCGGTCCAGCCGCGCGCGCCCATCCGCTCCATCCAGAGCTTGTGGGCCGGCGTCTTGAAGGTCGGATTGCGCCCGCCCCAGACCCGGTCCTCGTCATTGTCCAGCGGCCCGCGCACCTCCGGCGGGCAGTTCTCTTCCAGCCAGGCGCGGGTCTCCGCGCGGAAGGTCTCGAGATCGGTCATTTGAATCCCCGTCATCCCCCCGCAGGCGGGGGCCGCGTTTCCTCTTTCGACGACGCTAGCAGCACTCCGTTGCGTTTGACCACGGGTGACGTCGCGGCAACGCTCGAACCCGTGATCGCGTTAGACGGGCGGAGGACCTTCATGACCTACATCACCCGCGCCGTCTTCGCGGCGGCCAGCCTGCTGCTGATGCTGCTCGCCATCGGCCTCGTCGTCCTCGGTCTCAGGGAAGCGGCGGGGGCCTTCACCTCATCCGGCGACAGCTCGGCGGACGCCATCCTCGACACCCTGGGCTATGTCATCGTCGCCATCGCCGTCTTCGACGTGGCCAAATACCTGTTCGAGGACGAGGTCCGTCGCGGGTCAGAACGGCGCAGCGCCTCCGAGGCGCGCCGCAGCCTGACCAAATTCCTCTCCACCATCATCATCGCCCTCTTCCTCGAAGGCCTGGTCATGGTCTTCAAGACCGCGCGGGAGGACATCACCCAGATGCTCTATCCGACCGCCCTGATCGTCGCGGCCGTTCTCGTTCTGGTCGGGCTCGGCGTGTTCCAGCGCCTCTCGGCCACGGTGGAGGAAAAGGTCGGCGACGACGATGACGCCGAGGAGGCCCGCGACGAGGGGCGTCCCGCCCGCCCTGCCCGCGCCAGGACTGAACGGGCGAAAACCTGACGACCTGGCCTCAGTACACGCTGTCGTAGGCCCAGCCCGTCAGCCCGACCAGGTGCAGCCCGAACACGCGCACCGGCCCGCTCTCAGGCGACTGGCGTTCCACGAAGCGATAGCCGTCCGGCCCGGCGGACTCGACAACCCATTGAGCGCCGTCCAGCCCTGTGTCGCACGTGGCGGCCGCCTGTTTCAGGACCCCGGTCTGCTCCACCACCCGCTTCAGGGCCGCGACCTCGCCGGTGGACAGGCGGCGCTCGATCCGCCTCGCGATCGTCCCCGGCTCATAGCCGCCGTGCCCGGACAGTTCGGTCGCCGCCATCGTCACCGCGCCGTCAGCACCCGTGTCCAGACGGATCACCACCGGCGCATCGAAGGTCCTCAGCCAGGCGAAGCGCAGGCTCCGCCCGTTGCTCCGGAACAGCGGCGCCTCCCCCGCGGCGGCCAGATGTCCGCCGTACCAGGCGGCCTTATGCTCGTCCATCAGCGCCCGCCGGGCGCCCGGTCCGAACGGGCCGCATCGCAGGGTCGTCTCCTGTAGAGCCTGCGGAAACCAGGCCGCGCCCTCCCGGTCCCGCGCGCTGATCGGAAAGACCGGGTCGGGTCCCCCGAACGGTGGCGCGCAGCCGATCATGGCGACGGCGATCACACTCAGGAGGATACGGTTCACGCGCGACGTCCTCCGAATGCCTGCAGGACCCTAGCCCTTGGTCGGCAGGAACGGCGAGAAGGTGATCACGGTGAAGCTGTCACGGATGTTCGGCCGTGTCTGCACCGACCGGGTCACGAAGGTGCCGATGTCCAGATCCTTCGGCAGCTGGAACTTGGCCAGCAGGTCGTACTGGCCCGAGGTCGAATAGACCTCCGAGACGTATTCGACATTGTCCACGATGTCGGCGGCCACGTCGTTGGCGTGACCCAGCTCGCATTTGATGAAGACGAAGATGGCGGTCATCATGGCGGCTGTCTCTCCTGGCGGTTCGGGGGTGGTCTAGCGGATGGCGACGTGGCTGATAAGGCGGTTGGCGAGATCGACTACGAGGCCGAGTACAACAACCGCGCCCGCGTGCCGGACCATCCGGCCGTCCTGAACCGCTGGAAGGCCGCCGCCGAGGCCGCCGTTGCGGCCCATGCGCCCGAGAGCCTCGCCTACGGCCCCGGTGAGCGCGAGGTCATGGACCTGTTCTCCGCCGGCCCCGACGCTCCCGTCGCCGTCTTCCTGCACGGCGGCTACTGGCAGGCGCTGGACAAGGACTGGTTCAGCGGGATCGCCCCCGCCTTCCTTCAGCATGGCGTCAGCCTCGCCATCCCCTCCTACGATCTCGCCCCCGCCGTGCGGCTGGGCGCCATCCTGAAGCAGGTACGCGCCGCCGTGGACCTGATCCGCGCCCGCAACGGCGGCAAGCGCCCCGTGGTCTTCGGCCATTCCGCCGGGGGCCACATGGCCGCCTGCATGCTCAGCGAGGCCCGCGCCTCCGCCGCCGTCGCCATCAGCGGCGTCTTCGACCTGCGCCCCCTGATCCAAACCTCGCTGAACACGGCGCTGGACCTGGACGCCAACGAGGCCGCCGCCCTGTCGCCGATCTTCTGGCCGATCCCCGACGGCTCGACGCCGGGCGGCACAATCCTGGACTGCGTCGTCGGCGCCGAGGAAAGCCCCGAGTTCCTGCGCCAGTCGCGGATGATGGCCGACCACTGGGCCAACAACGGCGTCCAGACCCGCTACGAGGCCCTGCCGGGCCTCAACCACTTCACCGTCCTGGACCCGCTGTTCGATCCGGACAGCGCGCTGGTCGGGCGGATCGTGGCGCTGGCGAAACAATAAGTTCCGCTCATCCCGGCGAAAGCCGGGACCCAGTGCTTTCGCCTTGCGGCCCGGGTGGGATAAGCATGACGGATCATGGGCTCTACCGGTCGCCCAAAGGACTGGATCCCGGCTTTCGCCGGGATGAGCGGAGATTGAAATGCGCCACGACCGCCTCGCCGTCCTCACTGCCCTCGAAGCACAGGGCGTGGCCCCCGTCTTCTACAACGCCGATCCCGAGGTCTGCCTGAACGTCATCCGCGCCTGTTCGCGCGGCGGGGCCAAGGCCATCGAGTTCACCAACCGCGGCGACTTCGCCGTCGACCTGTTCGGCGACATCGCGCGCGAGCTGCAGAAGACCGATCCGGACATCATCCTGGGCATCGGCTCGGTCGTCGATGCGGGCACGGCCAGCCTCTATCTGAACCGGGGCGCGCGCTTCATCGTCAGCCCCTGCCTCGTCCCCGACGTGGCCAGGGTCTGCAACCGGCGCATGACGGCCTACTTCCCCGGCTGCGGCTCCGTCACCGAGATCGGTCAGGCGCACGAGTTGGGCTGCGAGATCGTCAAGCTGTTCCCGGGCGCCAGCGTCGGCGGCGTCGACTTCGTCAAGGCGGTGCTCGGCCCCATGCCCTGGACCAAGATCATGCCCACCGGCGGCGTCGACCCCGACGAGGCCAGCATCGCCAAATGGTTCGGCAGCGGCATCGTCGCCGCGGGCATGGGCTCCAAGCTCATCACCGACGCCGCCCTGACGTCCGGCGACTGGGCCGGCATCGAGGCGCAGGTGAAGAAGACGGTCGACGCGATCGCCGCCTTCCGGAGCAAGTAGGGGCTAGGGGCTAGGGGCTAGGGGCTAGGGGCTAGGGGCTAGGGGCCAGGGGCCAGGGGCCAGGGTCGATCAACCCCCACCGTCCTCCTAACCCCTAGGGCCTAGGGCCTAACCCCTAACCCCTACCCCCTGCTCACAGCCCCAGCGTCGCGCTGTCCAGGTCCAGCTCCGCCGCCGGGATCACCACCACGTCCGGGTGCGCCGCGCGCAGGGCCTCGATGAACATCGAGGCCTGGCCGACCACCACGACATAGGCCTGGTCCGAGCCGATGGCCTGGGCCGCCGCGCGCACCGATGCGGGCGTCGTGGCGTTGATCTTGCCGGCATAGGTCCCGATCTCGGTCAGCGGCAGGCCGTAGGTGACGGCCTCGGCCAGCACCCCGCCCAGGCCGCCGGTCGTCTCCACGTTGCGCGAGAAGCCGCCGGTCAGGAAGGCCTCGCGGTCGGTCACCGCCTGTTCGGTCACGGCTTCGGTCTTCAGCCGGTCGAACTCGGCCAGCACCAGGCCCACCACCTCGGCGGCGCTCTCGTTCTTGGTCTGGGTGGTGGCGCTCAGCATGCCGCCGTCCAGCCGCGCGCCCAGCGAGGAATAGGCGCCGTAGCTCAGGCCGCGCTTGGCCCGCACTTCCTGGAACAGGTGGCCGTTCTGGCCGCCGCCCATGATGCTGTTGACCACCGACAGGGGATAGAAGCTGTCGTCGGCCCGGCGCGGCCCGCGCACCGCCGCCGCCACCGCCGCCTGACCGGCGCCCGGCAGGTCGATCACGACGACGCGCGGTCCCGGAACGGCGCCCGCGCGAGGGCCCGTCGCCGGCACGGCGCCTGACGGCCGCGTCCAGCCGCCCAGGGTCCGCTCGGCGAAGGCGAAGGCTTCCTCCGGCTCCATGCCGCCGGTGATGATCAGGGCGGCGTTGTCCGGCCGCCACCAGCGGTCGTGGAAGGCGACGATCTCCTCGCGGGTCACGGCCCCGATCGAGGTCGGCGTGCCCGAGGTCGGCGCGCCGTAGGGCGAGGCGCCGAAGGCCAGGCGGTTCAGCACCAGATTGGCCAGCGGCCCCGGCTGGCGCAGGTTCACCCTGAGGGCGTTGACCGCCCGCGTGCGGTTGCGCGCCACCTCTTCGGGCGCATAGTCCGGGCGCTGGATCACGTCCGCCAGCACGGCCCCGACCTGATCGGCCGCGGCCACGGGCGCCGACATGAAGACCGCCGACGCATCCTGTCCCGCGCCGCCGCCGATGTTGGCGCCCAGCGCCTCCAGGGTGCGCGCGATCTCGGGGGCCGAGCGTCCGCCCGCGCCCTCGGTGGCCAGGCCGGCGGTCATCGAGGCCAGACCCGGACGGTCCGCCGGATCCGCCGCCGCGCCGCCGCCGATGACCAGCTGGACGTTGACGATCGGCAGGTCGGTGGACTTGGCCACGATCACCCGCAGGCCGTTGGACAGGGTCCGCTCCACCACATGCGGCGTCGCCATCGGACGCGGCGCGCCGGCGGCCGGCGGCGCCATCCGCTGGCCCTCGGGCAGAAGTTCGTTCGGCGGCAGGACGGCCGGCGGCACGCTCAGGAAGGTCGGGACCGGAACCGGGTTGCGATAGCTGTCCTCGCTGACGCCCGCCGGACGCTGGCTCTCGTCCTGATAGCGGATCGAGACCCGCGCCTGTTCGTCCAGGTATTTGCGGGCCACGCGCTGCACGTCGGCGGCGGTCACCGCCTGCACGGCGGCCAGGTTGGCGTCCGGCGCCGTGGGATCGCCCTCGTCGACCAGGGCCCGGCCCAGGATGAAGGCCCGGCCCGAGGCCGTCTCGCGCTGGCGCAGGGCCGACGCCACGATCTCCATCTTGGCCTCGGCCAGTTCGGCGGCGGTCACCGGCTCGTCGCGGATGCGCGCCAGCTGGGCGTTCAGCGCCGCCTCCACGTCGGGGATCGCCTTGCCCTGGGCCACGGTCGCCTGGACGGTGATCGTGCCCGCCTCCTCCATCTGGTCGGCGCCGAAGCTGGCGTTGGTGGCCAGCTGGCTGCCGTAGACCAGCGCCTGGTGCAGGCGCGAGCTGTCGCCGCGCGACATGATGCCGGACAGCACGTCCAGCGCCGCCGCGTCCGGGTCCGACGCCTTCACGCCGGGGAAGATGGCGGCGATCGCCGGCAGGGGCACGTTCGGCGCATAGGCCTCGACCAGACGCGGCTGGGTGCGCGGCGGCGACACCGGACGTTCGAACACCGGCACCGGGCGGGCGGGGTTCTGGATGTCGGCGAAATACTGGTCGACCCAGCGGTCCAGCTGGGCCTGATCGAAATTGCCCGACACGATCAGGGTCGCCGTGGCCGGGCGGTAATAGGCCTCGTGGAAGGCGCGCGCGTCGTCGATGGTGGCGCTGTCCAGCTGCTCGATCGAGCCGATCACGCTGCGGCGATAGATGGACCGGTCGAACTCGTTGTCGCCGATGACGAAGCGGTCCAGCCGGCCGTACGGCGGCGCATAGACCCGCTGACGCAGCTCTTCCTTCACGATGGAGCGCTCGGCGTCGAACACGGCCTGGTCGACCACCGGCCGCGCCATCCGCTCGGCGTGGGTCCACAGCATCGTCTCCAGATACTGCGGCGGCACAGTCTCGTAGTAGTTGGTCATGTCCTGGCCGGTGGAGGCGTTGCGGCTGCCCCCCGCGTTCTCGACCAGCGTCGAGATCTGGCCGTAGGGCAGGTTGACCGTCTTGCGGCTCAGGATGTGTTCGAACAGGTGGGCGAAGCCCGAGCGGCCCTCAGGATCGTCCTTGCCGCCCACGTCGTACCAGACCTGCACTGTCACCGTTCCGGCGGTCGCGTCGGGCATGGAATAGACATTCAGCCCGTTGGCCAGCTGGCGATGCGTGTACTGCAGCGGCGGCACGGTGATGGTCGCCGCGTCCTGCGCGAGGGCCGGGAAGGCCGGGGCGGTCAGGGCGAGCAGCGAGGCGCCCAGCAGGGCGGCGGTGCGGGTCATCATGGGGTCCCCCAAGGACAGTGATCTGAACCTCGCGACCCTAACAGCGGCGAAGCCCGGGTCGGATTTCAAGTTCGTAATGAAAAGGTCGGCCGCCGGATCCTGACCGGCGATCCTTTCACGCGGGGGCGGGCGGAAGTCCGTCGCTCCATCCCCGGAGGGCTAGAGCCGGTCCTCGACCTCGTCCCGCGTCGGCATCGAGGGCTGGGCGCCGGGCCGGGTCGCGGCGATGGCCCCCGCCGCGCAGGCGAAGCGCAGCGCCGCCTCGGGCTCCATCCCCTCCAGCAGGGCGACGCAGATCGCGCCGACGAAACAGTCGCCCGCGCCGGTGGCGTCGACGGCCCGCACCCGGGGCGGGGCGGCCCGCGCGATCTCGGCCCCGCGCTGGTACATGACCGCGCCGGCGGCCCCCAGCGTCACCACCACCCGTCCGCCGCCGTGATGCAGCAGGTCGCCGTAGAAGGCCGCCTCGGTCTCGTTGACCACGATCAGGTCGGCCCGGCGCAGCAGCTGGTCCGACACCGGCTGGGCCGGCGCCAGGTTCACGCAGACGAAGTCCGTCGCCCGCCCCACCGCCGCCTCGACCGTCTCGATCGGCAACTCCAGTTGAAGGATCAGAGGGGTCTCGATCCGCTGCGGCAGCTGTTCGGGGAAGGCGCTGTGGTTGGCGCCGGCCGCCACCACGATCTGGTTCTCGCCATCCGGCGCGACGGCGATCAGGGCCACGCCCGTCGGCGCCTCGGCGTCGGCGACCACTCCTCCGGCGTCCACGTCGTCGGCCAGCAGCAGGGCCAGCGCTTCCTCGGCCATGGCGTCGCGCCCGACCCGGCCGATCAGGAACACCTCCGCCCCCAGCCGCTGCGCCGCCAGCGCCTGGTTGGCGCCCTTGCCGCCCGGATGCCGCGCCAGCTCGGCGCCCGTCACGGTCTCGCCCGCGCGCGGCAGCTTCGGCGCCGAGGCGACGAAGTCCAGATTGATCGACCCGACGACGGTGATCCTCATGCACACTTCTCCGCAATCAGGCTGAACACCCCGTCCGCGTCCGCGCTGACCGCCCAGCGGTGGCGCAGCGGTTCGCCCGCCACGCCCTCGCGGAACTCGACCGCCGTATGGCCGCGGGTCAGGTCGCTGCCCGTCTCCACCCGGATCCGGCACGGCTTCAGCGCGAACAGCTCCGGCTTCAGCAGCCAGGCCACCGGGCAGGGATCGTGCACGGGCGGGGCGTCCCACCCCACGATCCGGCGCTCCACCGCCTGCGAGAAGCGCATCATCGCCGCCGCCGTGCCGCCCATCGGCGTCTTCAGCGCCTCGAGGGCCGCGATCCGCTCGTCCGTCGCCCGCACCTGATGGGTCGCGTCCAGTCCGAACATCACGACATCGCACTCGGTCGCCAGCACCTCGGCCGCCGCCTCCGGATCGGCCCAGATGTTGAACTCGGCCGAGGCGGTGATGTTGCCGCCCTCGGACCGCGCCCCGCCCATCACCGCCACCGGCCCCAGCCGCCCGGCCAGCGCCGGATCCTTGCGCAGCGCCAGCGCCAGATTGGTCAGCGGCCCCAGCACCGCCAGCGCCACCGACTTCGCCGGCCGGGCGTTGACCAGGGCGAGGATGGCGTCCGCCGCATGGCCCTCGGCCACGGGCGCGTCCGGCTCGAACGGCTCCAGGTCGCCGGTCCCTTCCGGCCCGTGGAATTCCGCCGCCGTGCCCAGGGTCCGGCGCAGCGGCTCCCCCGCGCCCATGAACACCGGCACGTCCTCGCGCTCGGGCTTCTGAAGCCCGGCGATCTGGCGCAGCATCCGCGCGTTCCGCGCCGTCTTCTCGACCGGCACGTTCCCGCCCACGGTGGTCACGGCCAGCAGTTCGAATTCCTCGGCCCCGAAGGCCAGCATCAGCGCCACGGCATCATCCACGCCGGGGTCGCAGTCGATAATCAGCGATTGTCTGTTCACCCGGGCATCACTGCCGCGCGCCGCGTCCGTGGGCAAGCGGTCGATCAGTTCGCCGGCGCCGGCGAATGCACCGTCAGCTCGATCTCCACGATCCCGTTCGGCGCCAGCAGGCCCGTCGTCCCCACCGCCGTCCAGGCCGGATGCGGCCCGGCCGCGAACTCGCGCCAGACCTTCGCGATCACCTCGATCTGCTGCATCCGGTCGCCGGTGAAGTTCGGGCCTTCCCAGACGTGGAAGCTGCGGATCATCGCCACGTCGTCCAGCGTCCCGCCCGCCGCCCGCACCGTCGCGTCCAGCTGGCGCAGGGTGCGCCGCACCTGGGTCTCGAACGCGGCCACGTCCGTCCCCTCGTCCGGCGCCCTGCCGACGATGGCGCCCGAGACGTACAGCACGTCGCCCGCGCGCCGCGCCGGGGCGTAGCCGACCTCGTCATAGCCGCGCTGATGCGGCGCCGAGGGAATGATCACCTCGCCGCCCGAACTGGGAATGCGGCGCGGATAGTCCTGCGCCGACGCCGCCGGGGCGCTCAGGCCAAGGGTCAGGATAGCGAGGGCGATGCGCATGGACGGCTCCCGTGAAACCCGGACGATGCCGCCGAAACCGCCCGGCCTCAAGCCGGTCACGGCGCCTCGGTCGTCGCCTCGTCGCTGGATGCGGCCCACTGGGCCTCCCACGCCGCCGCCGTCGTCCGGATCAGCTCCAGCACCGCCAGATGCCCCACCAGGTCCGACAGCCGGGGCGCGTCCTCTTCCGGATTGATCCGCAACACTCGCCCTTGGGTCAGGTCGACCAGCGGCGCGTCTTCGCCCAGCAGGATCGCGCCCCAGGCGCCCGTGGCGGGAGCGGCGCGGAACGGATGCGCCGTCAGCAGGCCGACCTCGGCCTTCAGCCCGCCCTTGCGGTCCAGCACCAGCACGCGCCGGTCGGTCAGCGCATAGTGCTCGCCGATCCGGCCGGCCAACCACTTTCCGGTCCGCCAGCTGTCCTGCAGCGCCCCGATCGCCACGAACAGGCCGATGACGATCAGCAGCGGGCTGTCGGCGAAGGCCCGCATCGACCAGGCCGCCGACATCAGGACCAACCACCACACAAGGCTGAAGGCGATCGCCGCGCCCTGCCGCCGCGACAGGAACAGCTGTCCCTGGGGCGCGCCGGTCCAGACCAAGGTCTCGCCGGGCGTCAGCAGGGCCTGCACCGCCGCCGCCCGCTTGCGGGCCGCGCGCGTCCCGGTCTCGCTCACAGACAGGCCTTCACGCAGGCCGCGGCCAGCACTTCCGCCGAGTCCACCAGCGGGACCGTCACGTCATCCGTCCCCAGCAGCAGCGGCACCTCGGTGCAGCCGGCGATGACCACCTCGGCCCCGGCCGTGACCAGCGCCGCCGCCAGCCGCTTCATCTCCGCGCGCGGGCCCTCGCCGACGTCGCCGCGCTTCACCGCATAGACGCAGCCCATGAAGGCCTCGCGGTCCGCGCCGCCCAGCCGCACGATCTTCACCCCCGTCGCCTGCAGCGACCGGGTGTACAGCGCCTCACCGCCCGGGGTGGCCAGCACGCCGATCTTCCTGGCCCCGCCCGCGGTCGCCGCCGCCGTCGTCTCGGCGATCATGTCGATGAAGGGCAGGCCCGCCTTGCGGATGCCCGCCGCTTGGGCGTGGGCGGTGTTGCACGGCATGGCCAGCACCCGCGCCCCGGCGTCGCGCAGCCGCAGCGCCATCCCCGCCAGCACCGCCTCTGCGGCGTCGGGCGCGCGGTTGCGGTCCGGCACCTGCGGATTGATGTCGGCGATGATCCGGATGTGGTCCTGATCGCCCTCGGCGGGCGTCAGCGCCTGCACCCGCGCGAGGAAGGCCACCGTCGCGGCGGGCCCCATGCCGCCCAGGACGCCCAGGGTCTTCACAGCGACGCCCCGATCTCGCTCTCGTAGCCGAACAGGCCCTGCGCCCCTCCGGTGTGCAGGAAGACCACCGTCTCGCCCTCGAACCGACCCGCCTTGGCCAGGGCGATCAGGCCCTTCATCGCCTTGCCGCTGTAGACCGGGTCAAGCACGATCCCGTCGGTCCGCGCCGCCAGCTTCAGCGCCTCGATCACCGCGCCGTCCACCAGGCCGTAGCCCTCGCCGACATAGTCGCAGTCGGCCACGACCATCTCCGCCGTCACCGCGTCCGGCCGCCCCAGCAGGGCCGCCGTCTCGCGCGCCAGCTTCAACACATTCTCTTCCTGCTTGGCCTTGGGGGCCCGCACCCCGATGCCCAGCACGGGAATCTCCGCCCCCATCACCGCCAGCCCGGCCACCAGGCCCGCGTGGGTCCCGGCGCTGCCGGTCGCGGTGATGATCCGGTCGATCCTCAGGTCCAGCTCGTCGGCCCCGACCACGATCTCTCGCGCGCAGTCGACATAGCCCAGCGCCCCCACCGGATTGGAGCCGCCGCCCGGAATGACATAGGGCCGCCCGCCGCGCGCCCTCACCTCGGCCGCCGTCTTCTCCAGCTCGGCCGCCATGTCCGTCCCGCCCGGCACGCGGCGGATCACCGCCCCGAACAGCCGGTCCAGCAGGACGTTGCCGTTGTCGACATAGTCGGCCGCCCTGGACCCGGTCCGCTCCTCCAGGATGACTTCGCACTTCAGCCCGTGCGCCGCCGCGGCGGCCGCGGTCTGGCGCACGTGGTTGGATTGCACCGCCCCCTGGGTCACCAGGGTGTCGGCCTCCTGCTCGAAGGCCTCGCCCAGCAGGAACTCCAGCTTGCGGGTCTTGTTGCCGCCGCCGGCTAGGCCGGTGCAGTCGTCGCGCTTGATCCACAGCTCGACGCCCAGCTCCTCCGACAGTCGGGGCAGAGGCTCCAGCGGGGTCGGCAGGTGGGCGAGGCGGACGCGGGGAAAACGGGCGAGATGCATGGGGCGGCTCCGTGGCGAGGCCCCTCTCTACCGCGCCGCGCACCCCGCGCGAAAAATGATTCGTATGTCCGGAACCGTTCTTTGCGATCCCTGTTATCGCATTGGACCTTGCGGCGATGCGCGCTCGACAGAGTCCTTTCGCGGCCCCGGTCTCTGCCACGCCCCCCGACGCAGACCGGGGCCGCACCTTCTCCCCCTTCCTTGTCATCGGCCCCTTGTCCGACTCAGGCGACCGGTCCGAGACTGCCCCCATGGGCGAATCGCCGATCAGACTGCGCGACCGAAGCGCCACCGAAGCCGCCATCGTCGAGGCGGGCGAGCGCATCCTGCTGCGCGACGGCTTTCCCGGCCTGAACGTCCAGACCCTGGCCGCCGAGGCGCGCTGCGACCGCAAGCTGGTCTATCGCTATTTCGAGGGCGTCGACGGCGTGGTCACGCGCATCGCCGCCCGCGCCCACGGCGCCCTGGTCCGCAGCCTGGACGCCGCGCCGGCGACTGAATCCGAGTCCCTGCGCGCCTTCGCCCGGCTCAGCCTGTCGGCCTGGGTCGCCGCGCTCCGGGCCAGTCCCCTGACCCTGCGCCTCATGGCCTGGGCCCTGGTCGAGGCCTCGCCCCTGCTGGACCGGATCGAGGCCGATCGCTCCACCGTTCTGCAGGCCTGGATGCGCGAGCGCCGCCCGCGCCTGCGCGTCCCGCCCGAGGGCGATCCCGTCGCCCTCAACGCCGTGCTGCTGGCCGCCGTCCAGCACCTGGCGCTGTCGGCGGACGCCCGTCCCGGCGTCGGCGGCGTGGCCCTGGACGACGCCGGCTGGGTCCGCATCGAAGCCGCGCTCGACCGCCTTCTGATCGCCTTCCCCGAGTAACGCCGGTACAAATTCACGCACTGCGGGCCTTTCGGGCATTGCCGTGCGCGGGATTCGGGTGTTCGTATGCCCCACAGCAACCTGACGTTACCCGACGCCAGGCGCCGGAAGGACGCATTCAAGCGTCCCGGCAGGGAGGGTCTATGGAAGTCTACCTCGGTACGATCCAGCCGTTCGCGTTCCAGTGGGCGCCGCGAGGCTGGATGTTCTGCAGCGGCCAGCTGCTGTCCATCGCGCAGAACTCGGCGCTGTTCTCATTGATCGGCACCACCTACGGCGGCGACGGGGTCACCACCTTCGCCCTGCCCAACCTCAACGGCCGCACCGCCACCGGCCAGGGGACCAGCACCACCGGCGCCAGCTATGTCATGGGTGAAGCGGCGGGCGTCGAGCGTGAAACCCTGCTGCAGTCGCAGATGCCCCAGCACACCCACGGCCTGATGGCCGCGACCGGCGCCGCCACCTCGGCCACGCCCGGCTCCAGCCTGATGCTGGCCGCCGCGAACGGGTCCGACCCGACCAGCGGCGACGCCCTCACCGTCCAGGTCTACGGTCCCGGCCCGGCCAACACGACCCTGGCGCCCCAGTCGATCGGCATCGCCGGCGGCTCTCAGGCGTTCAACATCATGCAGCCCTACCTCGTGATCAACTACTGCATCGCGGTCTCGGGCATCTTCCCGTCCCGCAATTGACCCCCCTCGTCCTGTCCAGGGAGACGATCCATGAGTGAGGTCTTTATCGGCGTGCTGCAGCCGTTCGCCTTCCCGTTCGCGCCCCGCAACTGGAAGATCTGCGACGGCTCCCTGCTGCCCATCGCCCAGTACCAGACGCTGTTCGCGCTGATCGGCACCACCTACGGCGGGAACGGCGCGACCAATTTCGCCATCCCCGACACCCGCGGCCGCATCCTCCTGGGGCAGGGCCGCCTGCCGGGGGGCTCCACCTACACCATCGGCGAGTCCAGCGGGTCCGAGGCCGTGACCCTGACCGTGCAGAACCTGCCCGCGCACATGCACCTGATGATGGCCTCCGTGAACGGCTCCACCGCGTCGGCGCCGGGCTCCAACGAGTGGCTGAGCACAGCGAACGGCAGCGACCCGACCTCGGGCGACGCCGTCACCGTCCATGTCTACGCCCCCGCCGGAGCCGCCGAGCCTCTGCAGGGCGTCGGGCCGGCCGGCGGCAACCAGCCCGCGCCGATCATGCAGCCCTTCCTGGTCAACAACTACTGCATCGCGGTCCAGGGCATCTTCCCCAGCCGCAACTGATCAGAAGCTCAGCGTCATGTCGTGCTGGTCGCTGCCCGGCGCGTAGCCGTCCTTGACCACCCGCTCCACGACGAAGCCGAACCGTTCGTAGAAGCCGGTGGTCAAGGTCCCGGTGTTCAGCCGCGCGCCGGTCGCGCCCGGCTCGGCCCGCGCCGCCGCCAGCCGCGCCTCGGTCAGCCTGCGCCCCAGCCCCTGCCCGTGCAGTCCCTGCTCGACCATGCCCCAGCACAGCGCCACGGTCTTCCCGTCAACCTCCATCGCATGGCCGCCGCAGGCCACAATGCGCCCGTCACGCGCGATCACCTGATAGGGCCAGCGCATCTCGTCCAGGAACCGCTCGAAGTCCGCCCGTTCCGACGGATCGAAGAAGCGCGGCGTATTGCTGTCGAACAGGGCCAGGCAGGCCTCGCGGTCGGCGGTGTCATAGGGGCGGGCGATATCCATGCGTCACCCTGCCCGGCGGGACTGAATTCGCAACCCCTGGGACGCCCGGGCATTGCCGAAACGCGGATCACGTGTTGGATAAGGCTTTGGCAATCGGACGTTATTTCAACGTCACAGCCGGCCGGGCGCTCAGTATCCGGCAGAGGGGGAGGACACCATGGACGCCTTTATGGGCACGGTTCAATCGTTCGCATTTCCGTTCGCGCCGCGCGGTTGGATGAAATGCCAGGGACAGACGATCGGCATCGCGCAGCAGAGCGCCCTCTTTTCGCTGATCGGCACCATCTACGGCGGTGACGGACGGCAGACCTTCATGCTGCCGAACCTCAGCGGCCGCACCATTCTCGGCGACGGCCACCTTATTGGTGGAAGCGATTATTCGGTCGGCCAGATCGCCGGCGTCGAACAGACCACCCTGCAGGACTCGCAGATGCCGCGGCATACCCACGCCGAGGTCACGACGAACGCCTCCGGCGAATCCGCCACGCCCGGGCCCGGCCTGATCCTCGGCAAGGCCGCCGACACCAGCGGCAACGACATCTACATCTATGCGCCCAAGGAAAAGGGGACCCGCGGCCCGCTCGCCCCGGAATCCATCGGCCTGGCCGGCATGTCCCAGCCGCTCTCCCTGATGCAGCCCTATATGGCGATGAGCTACTGCATCTGCATCCAGGGCAATTTCCCAAGCCGCAACTGACGCGTTGAACCGATCCCCCCGGAGGCGTAAGGCTGCTTCCGTTCTCCGGGGGGTCGCAAGCGAGCGGCTGAGATAGAGGTTTCTCCTCTGACCCGTCGAACCTGATCCGGGTCATGCCGGCGAAGGGATGAGTACGCTTCTGGTCCACGCGACAGGACCACCGCGCCCGACGTCGGCGGACCTCCACATTCGAGGCCGCCATGAACATCTCCGTCACGCCCCCCAAGACCGGGACCGCCCTGCCCGAAGAGCCCAACCTGGCTCAAGCAGCGAGCGACCGCGTCGCGAGCGATAGCCACGAACCAAATGTCGAGCTCGCGCTCAAGGATGCCCGCGAGGCGGTGATGAAGGAGACGGGGTCCATCCCCACCGGCGAGCGCGAGGGATCGCGCAAGGTCTATGTGGCGGGCGAGATCTATCCGGACATCCGCGTCCCCTTCCGCGAGGTCGCCGTCCACCCGTCGGCCAATGAGCCGCCGGTCACGATCTACGACTCCTCCGGCCCCTACACCGACCCGACCGTCACCATCGACATCAAGAAGGGCCTGCCCCTGGTGAAGTCCAGCTGGCAGCTGGACCGCGGCGACATCGCCCGCGTCGAACACCCGCGCGAGGTCAAGCCCGAGGACAACGGCCACGCCAGCGGCAAGCACCTGGCCCCCCGCTTCGACGTCTCCAACCACCAGGTCTTCAAGGGCGTCGAGGGCCGTCCGGTCACCCAGTACGAATACGCCAAGGCCGGCATCATCACGCCCGAGATGGAATACGTCGCCATCCGCGAGAACCTGCGCCGCGAACAGAACGCCCCCTGCATCCGCGACGGCGAGGACTTCGGCGCCTCGATCCCAGACTTCGTCACCCCCGAGTTCGTGCGTCAGGAAATCGCCCGCGGCCGCGCCATCATCCCGCACAACATCAACCACCCCGAAGTCGAGCCGATGATCATCGGCCGCAACTTCCTGGTGAAGATCAACGCCAACATCGGCAACTCGGCCGTCCTCTCCAGCGTCGACGACGAGGTCGACAAACTGGTGTGGGCCACCCGCTGGGGCGCCGACAACGTCATGGACCTGTCGACGGGCCGCAACATCCACAACATCCGCGACTGGATCATCCGCAACTCCAGCGTCCCGATCGGCACCGTCCCCATCTATCAGGCGCTGGAGAAGGTGAACGGCGTCGCCGAGGACCTGACCTGGGAGGTGTTCCGCGACACCCTGATCGAACAGGCCGAACAGGGCGTGGACTATTTCACTATCCACGCCGGCGTCCGCCTGCCCTTCGTGCCGATGACGGCCAGGCGCGTCACCGGCATCGTCTCGCGCGGCGGCTCCATCATGGCCAAGTGGTGCCTGGCCCACCACAAGGAGAGCTTCCTCTACGAACACTTCGAGGACATCTGCGACATCATGCGGGCGTACGACGTCAGCTTCAGCCTCGGCGACGGCCTGCGCCCCGGCTCCATCGCCGACGCCAATGACGAGGCCCAGTTCGCCGAACTGCGCACCCTCGGCGAGCTGACGAAGATCGCCTGGGCGAAGGGCTGCCAGGTCATGATCGAGGGCCCCGGCCACGTGCCGATGCACAAGATCAAGGCCAACATGGATGAGCAGCTGAAGCACTGCCACGAGGCGCCCTTCTATACCTTGGGCCCGCTGACCACCGACATCGCCCCCGGCTACGACCACATCACCAGCGCCATCGGGGCGGCCATGATCGGCTGGTTCGGCACGGCCATGCTCTGCTACGTCACGCCGAAAGAGCATCTGGGATTGCCCGACCGTCAGGACGTCAAGGACGGCGTCATCACCTACAAGATCGCCGCCCACGCCGCCGACCTGGCCAAGGGCCACCCCGCCGCCCGCCTGCACGACGACGCCCTCTCACGGGCCCGCTTCGAGTTCCGCTGGGAAGACCAGTTCAACCTCGGCCTCGACCCCGAGACGGCGCGCAAATACCACGACGCCACCCTGCCCAAGGAGGCCCACAAGACGGCCCACTTCTGCAGCATGTGCGGCCCGAAATTCTGCTCGATGAAGATCAGCCAGGACATCCGCCGGGACGCGCAGGCGCAGAACGACGCGGGCGCGAGCCTGGCCGAGGCGGAAGCCGGGATGGCGGAGATGAGCGCGAAATTCCGGGCCGGGGGCGGGGTGGTGGAGGTGAAGGTGTGAGGGTGAGAAGTCTTTGATCTCAATCAGCGAGCCTTCGCGCGCTAGTTGACGAGCATGCCGCGTTCCACCATCCCTTCAGAGGGGAGGTGGAATATGGATCACATCAAAAAGTTCTCTTCGACCGTCAACACGACCGCGGAGTGCCGATTTATCGCGGCCGCACGACTAGAGAAACGCGACCTGAGCATGACGCAACTGACGTCGTTCACGTCAGCCTATGTCATCATACTGACCGCTCTGCCGTACTTCCTGCGACTGCCGGACCTGGTTGAAGATCATATCAACTTGCTTACCGTGGCCCTCTCCATCGTGGTGCTGGTTTCATCGCTATCGCAATACTCACGGGGTGACGTCGTGAAGGCGGAGCAACACCATCGTTGCGGATTGGAACTCAAGGAATTGCATCGCGAGATTGTTGCGAGCCCTTCCATGTCTGCGGAGGGATTTAGGAAATTTTCTAGTCGCTACAGTGCGATAATGGCGAAGTATGGGTCAAATCACGAGATCATCGACTACAAGGCCTACGAGCTGAACAGGAAATCGGAACTCGAATGGGTGACGTGGTGGACTGTCATTAGAAACTCGACTGAGCTTTTCGTTGCTAACGAGGGACCAAAGGTCGCTTTGGCGTTGTCGACGTTGACAATGCTCGGCGTGATTTTCCTCTATGCATTGCCTGCTCAGGTATCGAATTGAAGATACCAAAAAGCCAAGATCGCTATTGGAGCTTTCTAACCGACCGTCGCACGCTTCAGCGAGCGGCGCACTTGGTTGCCGATGATTCACGGAACGACTTCCAAGAGTCATATTTGGATCGGCAGATTTTCACACATTATCGCGATCAGATCATAAGTGAGATCATCGACGCCCTATCCACGGGGCGCTACCTCCCACACCCAGCGACACCCGCCAACATTCCGAAATCGGAATTCTCCGAACGCCCCGGTAGCTTGCTGCCTTATCGCGACCGCATCGTCGTTCAGGCGATCACAATGATAATTGCTCCGATCGCTGACGAGCTTCTCTCAGAGAACGTGTGGAGTTGGCGCGTAAAGGACGAGATCAAGGGCAAGACCCCCGATCAAATTAAGACCGGCCTCTTCAAAGAGTCCGACATCAGCGATTTCCCGTTTCTCAAGAAGAAGTCGATAAAGAAATACGTTGATGAGTTTGAACCTTGGTACGCTCTTTGGCCAAAATTCGAAGAATTAACGACTGATGCATTGAGAGATGGTCGATACAACTGGATGCTTGTATCCGATATATCCGGATATTTCGAAAATATTCAAATAGATATGCTCCGCGACCTTCTTATATCTAATATACCCGGCGCTAACAACACAATTAATCTGCTTATTGATCACCTACGCGCGTGGTCGAGCAGAACGTACGAAGGGGCTCCAATTAAAAGAGGTATTCCACAAGGAAACTCAGTTTCCAGTTTTTTGGGTAACTTGTTTCTGAAACCTGTTGACGATCATTTTGACTTCCACTTTGGCGAAGACGTAAAATACTTTCGGTATATGGACGACATCCGAATACTCGCCGAAACTAGGGAAACCGCCGTGAACGCTGCCCTCGCGCTAGAGGGGCAAATCCGGCTCTGCCAGCTCAATCTCCAGAGCTCGAAGACCAAACTTCTTACTGCAACCGATGCGCTGAAATTGATCACGGACCAGCGCTTGGAGCGGCTGGACGAGCTCAAAACGTCGATGAACGAACGCAGCATCGACAAGGCTGATGCGCTGAGGGCCTTGGAGGATATCTACAAGAGCAAAGGAACTTGGAAGGGGGCCAAATCGATCAAGAATCGGCCCGCAGAGGGGCTCAACCTTCGGATTCTGAGGCGCTGGGCCCAAGCCCACTATGAACTCGGATCCAGCCTACCGGTCGACCGAATGGTTGATGAGGCCTTGGGAAATCCTGACTATAAGGTCACCAGAGAACTGCTAAAGATCGGTCGGCGTTACCCGGGAAAGCACGCGGCAGCTCTCAAGATCGCCGCGTTCATCACCAGCGGAAGCGCGACCTTCGATCACCATGAAGCTGAACTGCTTCGAGCGCTGAGATATTTTCACCGGCTCCCCGACGCAACCGCAGATCGGGCGGTACGGAACTTGTTGGCTCAGGAAGCGGACCCGTACGTCCGGGTCCAGTCGGCCAGGCTAATCGCCAAGATCCCCGAAGATTTGGAAGACGCCGATAAGATGGTTGTCTCCTGCCTCAAGTCACCGGACATCCGAGTAATCACAGCAGGCGTCATGGCCGCGTCTTTCGACGACGCGGCTAGCGTCTCTCTCAGGCTGAGGCAGTTCTCGGGTCATTCGGCCCACGATGTGTTGCGGTTGACCCAGTATATTCGTGCACTGCGCCGTGAAACCAAACCGCGTGAGGACTTGCTGGGCTTCATCTTCGCAACGCCCTCGGCGACCGTACAGCGCGTGTATGACTACGCTGCCTTCCTCCGGTTTATCGCCTGCGGGTCCGCAGATGCATCAGAGGCGATTATCGCGAGATGTGAAACCGCGTTGGCAGGGCGCTTCATCGCCAACGAACTGCGACTGTTCCTGACGTTCCTTAGAAACAAAGCTCGCTCTAATCTCTCTTGGCTGGCCAAAGGCAACCAAGGGCGAGACGACTAGCTCACCCCTCCCCCGCCATCCCCCTCAACGCCTCCTCGAACACCCCCGCCGGCTGCCCGCCCGAGATCAGATACTTCCCCTCCACCACCACCGCCGGCACCGCATTGATCCCCCGCGCGCGCCACAGCGCCTCCGCCGCCCGCACCTCCGTCTCCCCTTCCCCTCAAGGGGGAAGGGGTCGGGGGATGGGGTGGCGGCAGGCGGCTTCCGGACAGGGTGCGGAAGGCTCCGTCGAATAGCCAACCGCGCCATCAGCGCCCCTCCTCGAACACCCTGCCTCCACCCCTCCCAACCCTCCCCCTCGAGGGGAGGGCTCGGGATAGTGACTCCCCCCCCGTCCAAATCTGACGTACCGCCGTTCCATACTCCCGCCCGTATCCACCCCACGGGAGCCCCCACATGGACGACGCCCCCCTCTTCACCGGCTCCGGCGACGGCCGCCGCACCGCGCCTGACGACGTCTGGGCGCAAGTGCGCGAGGACTATCTCTCCGGCGTCTCGGCCCCCGAATGCTGCCGGCGGCACGGCGTGGGCCTGAGCGCCCTGCGGGCGCGGGCCGCGGACGAGGGCTGGCGCCGGATCGACCAGCCGTGGACGCCGCCCAATGCGCGGCTCGATCCCGACGACGAGGGGCTGGCGCTGGAGGAGCGGGTCAACGGCGACCTGGACCAGATCCCTCTGGGCGAGCTGGCGCTGGTCGCCTTCCGCCGGATGATGCGGGCGGTGCTGCACGGCGACGCGGCCGAGGCCCTGCGCTGGCGCCGCGTCCGCCTGGCCGTCGACGCCGAGGACGCGCATCTGAACCGGCTCTACGACAAGGCCCAGAGCGAGCGCCGGAAGGCCGAGAGCCGCGAGACCCGCGCGCTGGGCGACGCCATCGTGGCCGCCGCCCGGGCCGACTACGAGGCCGCGCTGGCGGAAGTATCGGACGCATCGGACGCTTCGGACGGTGTTTTTCCATCCGGCCCGGCCGCCGAGCCTTCGGCCGGCTTCATCCTGCCCGGCCTGCCCATTGGAAAGGCCCCCGCCGGCCCTCCGTGAGGGCCTTCGACCCGCCTCCAACGCTATCGTCATCCCGGCGAAGGCCGGGACCCAGCGGCGCCGCGACGGCGGCGAAAAGCGGCTGCGTGAAAGGTCGGGCGCGCGGCGTCGAAGGCCGGCGCCCCGGCGAAGACCTCAGGCCTGGACGGCCTCGCCCCGCGTCTCCGCCGCGATCTTGCGCAGGGCGTCCTCGAACACCTCCGGCGGCTGGCCGCCCGAGATCAGGTATTTGCCTTCCACCACCACGGCGGGGACCGAGTTGATGCCGCGCGAGCGCCACAGGTCCTGCTCGGCCCGCACCGCCTGGACATAGCGGCCCGAGGTCAGCACCTCGGCGGCCTCGGCGCGGTCCAGGCCGGCCGCCTCCGCGGCCGTGGTCAGCTCGCCCGCGTCGGTCAGGTTGCGCCCCTCGGTGAAGTGGATGCGGAACAGGGCCTTCTTCAGGTCGGCCTGCTTGTCCGGCGCCGTCTCGCCCGCCCAGTGCAGCAGGCGATGGGCGTCGAAGGTGTTCCAGATCCGGCTGTCCGAGGTCATGCGCATGTCGAAGCCCACCGACGCCGCGCGCTCGGTGATCATCGCCCGGTTCTGGGCCGACTGTTCGGGGGTGGAGCCGTATTTCCGGCCGATGTGCTCGACGATGTTCTCGCCCTCGGGCGCCATCTGCGGGTTCAGCTCGAACGGGCGGAAGGCGACCTCGGCCTCGACGCCCTCGGCCTTCAGATGCTCCAGCGCGGTCTCCAGCCCGCCCAGGCCGACGACGCACCATGGACAGACGACGTCGGAGACGAAATCGATCTTCAGGGGCTGGGTCATGGTCGGGCCTCCGGGTTCCGCAACGGTGTCGATCACATATGGGAGCCGCTCCGCCGGGCGCCATCCCCATCTTCTCCAGAAGGCCGGAAAGGATCAGGATCGCGCCATGACCGACACCTTCCCCGGCTTCGACCCCGCCGACCTGGCCTTCCTGAGCGGCCTGGCCGCCCACAACGACCGCGACTGGTTCGCCGCCCATCGCGGGACCTACGACGCGCGGCTCAAGCCCGCCCTGGCGGCGCTGATCGCCGCGACCTCGGCGGCCTGCGAGGCGCGCGGCCTGCCCCTGTCGGGCGATCCGAAGAAGAGCGTGTTCCGCATCCACCGCGACACCCGCTTCTCCAGGGACAAGCGTCCCTACAAGACCCACGTCTCGGCCACCCTGACGCGCGACGGGGCCAGGATGAGCCCGGGCATGATCTACATCCATATCGAGCCCGAGGGCGGCTCGCGGCCCGGCTTCGATCCCGACGCCATCGACCCGCTGGATCCCTCGACCCACCCGTCCGAGGCGGCGGGCGCGGATGAAGGGCCGTTCGGCAAGGGCCCCTTCGCCGCCGCCGGCTTCTATCTGGATGAGCGGCCCGACATCGACGCCATGCGCCGCGCCATCGTCGCCCACCCGGCCCGCTGGGCGGCGGTCGAGGCCGCCCTGGCCAGGGCGGGGCTGGCGCTCGGCCCGGGCGACCCGGTCAAGCGCATGCCCAAGGGTTTCGAGGCCCAGGCCGGCGGCCCGCTGGATACGACTTTAAAGCGTACCCGCTGGCTGGTCACCCGTCCGCTGACCGGCCCCGAGATCGCCTCGCCGGACCTGCCCGACACCCTGGCGGCCTTCGCCGCCGACACCCGCCCCCTGCTCGACTTCGGCTGGTCCGCCCTGGGCCGGTCGGGCTGACACACAGAAATGTAAGTAGTTATACGGGACGGAATTCCCTATCTATTCATTGCGGAATGCCGCAGCTTGGGCGGGTCGTGAGCTGAGGCGTCCCCGTGACACGGGTCGCGGCGTCCTCGACCACGACTTCACCGATCCTCCGCCTCCGCCGCGCGAAAGCCTCATGTCCGCATACAGCCTGCGCCTGCATCACCTGTCGGGCGGCGACCCCATCGAGGAACCGCTCGACGCGAGCGACGAGGCCGAGGCGCGCGAGCTGGCGCGGGTCCGCCTGCTGCTGACCCGCGACTACAGCCGGGTCGAGCTGCACCATGCGGGACGCCGGCTGGATGTCTTCACCCGCGACCCGGGCTGACCCGGCCTCAGTCGCGCTCGACGCACATCGCGACGCCCATGCCGCCGCCGATGCACAGGGTCGCCAGGCCCTTCTTGGCGTCGCGGCGCTTCATCTCGAACAGCAGGGTGGTCAGGATGCGCGCGCCCGACGCCCCGATGGGGTGGCCGATGGCGATGGCGCCGCCGTTGACGTTCACCCTGGCCGGGTCGAGGCCCAGTTCCTTGACCACGCACAGCGACTGGGCCGCGAAGGCCTCGTTGGACTCGACCAGGTCCAGGTCGGCCACCGTCCAGCCGGCCTTCTCCAGCGCCTTCCTCGAGGCCGGGATCGGACCTGTGCCCATGATCGCCGGATCGACGCCCGCCGTGGCCGAGGAGACGATCCGGGCCAGCGGCGTCAGCCCCCGCGCCTTCGCGTCCTCGGCGCTCATCAGCACCAGAGCCGCCGCCCCGTCGTTCAGGCCCGAGGCGTTGGCGGCGGTGACGCTGCCCTCCTTGTTGAAGGCGGGCTTCAGCTTCTCCATCGCCTCCAGGGTCGCGCCCGGGCGGATGTACTCGTCCTTGTCGACCACGGTCTCGCCCTTGCGGCCCGCGATCACCACCGGGACGATCTCCTCGTCGAAGCGGCCCGCCGCCTGCGCCGCCTCGGCCTTGTGCTGGCTGGCCAGGGCGAAGGCGTCCTGGGCCTGGCGGGTGATGTCGAACTTCGCCGCGACGTTCTCGGCGGTCTGCCCCATGTGATAGCCGTTGAAGGCGTCCCACAGGCCGTCCTTGATCATGGTGTCGACGAAGGCCACGTCGCCCATCTTGTGGCCAGCGCGCAGCTGCTGGGCGTGCGGCGCCTGGCTCATGCTCTCCTGGCCCCCGGCCACCACGATGCGGGCGTCGCCGGTGGCGATCTGCTGGGCGCCGACGGCCACGGCGCGCAGGCCCGAGCCGCAGATCTGGTTCAGGCTCCAGGCCGGAACCTCCTTGGGCAGGCCCGCGGCCATGGCGGCCTGACGCGCCGGTCCCTGCCCGGCGGCGGCCTGCAGCACATGGCCCAGGATGACCTCGTCGACCTCGTCCGGCGCCACCCCGGCCCGCTCCAGCGCGGCCTTGATGGCGACGGCGCCCAGCTGCGAGGCGGGTAGGCCGGCCAGCGCGCCCATGAAGCTGCCCACGGGGGTGCGGGCGGCGGAGACGATGACGACCTGGGACATGATTTCACTCCACGGGGAATAATCTTGTGGCGCTTTTGCCGCATCGCCGTCGCTTCGTCAGCCCCCTTCCCGCCATTCACCTGATGGTCACTGGCCCAGGCTTACATTTCCCGGAACGAAGTACGACGTCCGGTCTTAGAAGGGACCATGAAGATGCGTCTGAAACGCCTGCTGAGCCACGTCTGCACGCCGGACGAACTCGACATGATCGAGCACTATCTGTCACCCGCCGAGAAGACCGCGGATCTGATCGTCCATGTGGTCGGCCTGACCCTGGCGGTCGTCGGCGGCGGCCTGCTGGCGGTGCTGGCGGCCCTCTATGCCGGCGTCGGCGCCGCGGTCGCCATCGCGGTCTACGCCCTGTGCCTGGTCGCCATGCTGACCGCCTCGACCGTCTACAACCAGATCCGCCCCTGCGCCGCGCGGCCCGTCCTGCGCCGGCTGGACGAGGCGGCCATCTTCCTGATGATCGCGGGCAGCTACACCCCCTTCACCACCCAGCGGTTCGAGGGGGCCTGGGCCGTCGGCTTCACCCTTCTGGTCTGGGCCGTGGGCCTGTCGGGGGCCTTCGCCAAGGTGCTGCTGCCGCGCCTGTCGGACGTCTTCTGGAGCTGCGTCTACGTCGCCTTCGGCTGGCTGGCAGTCGTCGCGCTCAAGCCCATGGTCGACACCGTCCATCCGGCGGCCCTGGCCCTGCTGGTCATCGGCGGGCTGATCTACACCGCCGGCGTCTTCGTCTTCGTCAGCGCGAAGGTGAAGTACCGCCGCGCCATCTGGCACGGCTTCGTCGTTACCGGCGCGACCGTGCACTGGGCCGCCGTGCTGGTCGGCGTCGTCCTCGCGCCCGCCGCCGCCGGGGTCGGCTAGACTTTCGCACGCGCAGCGCGGACACTGCGGCGTTGCAACAGGAACGGGGACAGCGCGTGGCTGACAAGAAGTCCGGTGCGGGAGACAACGTCGTCATCAAGAAGTACGCCAACCGGCGGCTCTACAACACGGCGACTTCGGCTTACGTCACACTGGAAGACCTGGCGCGGATGGTCCGCGAGGGCACCGAATTCGTGGTCTATGACGCCAAGACCAATGACGACCTGACGCGTCAGATTCTGACCCAGATCATCTTCGAGGAAGAGAGCCGCGGCGAGGCCCTGCTGCCCGTCCAGTTCCTGCGTCAGCTGATCGGCTTCTACGGCGGCCAGATGCAGGGCGTGCTGCCCTCGTATCTGGAGATGTCGCTCGACAACTTCTCGCGCTCGCAGGAGCAGATTCGCGGCCAGTTCTCGCGGGCCTTCGGCGGCACGCCGGGCGCCGGGCTGATGGACGAGGCGGTGAAGCGCAACATGGCCCTGTTCACCGAGGCGATGAAGATGTGGCCGGGCTTCAGCGCCGTGGCCCGCCAGCCGGCCCCGGCCGAGACTGAAACGCCGCCTCCGGCCGCCGATCCGCTGAACGAGATGCGCCGCCAGATGGACGAGATGCGCGCCCAGCTCGACAAGCTGTCCAAGGGATGACGGACGAGATCCGCAGCGTCGGCCCGGTCGAAGGCCGTGATCGCCGCGCCGCGGACCGCCGGGCGGCCGAACGTCGCGCGGCCTCGGCCTCGCGCGCCCTGGTCCCGGTCGCGTTTCCGGCAGAAGACGCCGAGCCCCCGGCAAGACCTGCCCCCACCCCGCCCTCGGACGGGTCGGCGGCGATCTTCGCGGCCCAGGTGATCGGTCAGACAGGCCAGCGGCGCGGCCTCAAGGGCGGCCCGCCCGTCCTCGACGCGGCCCGCAGCGCCTACCTCGGCGCCGAGTATTCCGGCGCCGGCGAACGCCGTCCCAAACCGGGCCGGACGGAAGACACGGACATCTAGGGAAACCGGCACGGTCCTTGCTGAAACCGGGTCAGATCGACCCGTTTCCGGACCCCGCCATGCTGACCTTCCTGACCCGCGCCTTCGATATCACCGTCGTCGCCCTGATCTTCGTCGGGTTCTCCTGACCTTGCGGCTTAGCGCGACCAGACTTGGGCTTCACTGTCTCAGACTTTAGCTTGCCGCTTCCATCTGAGCGATACTTCGCTTCCAGCGACGCCCGGAGCACCATGCGACTTCTGACCTTTACGGCGATCGCCATCCTGACATCCGCCGCAGCGGCGGCTCCCAATGCGGCGCTGATTGAACATCAGGAAGACCGCGCCGATCGAGAGCTTGAGGCTCATCGGGAAGAAGTTCGAGCCGCGAACCAAATGGTCGATCTGACGCGCTGGCAGATCTTCTTGGGCTGGCTGACCGTCGCGGGTCTCGCCGGGAGCCTGATAATGACTCAGCGCGCGTTGAGACAAACTCGAGAAAGCCTCGACTTGTCTCACCTCGTCGCTCGGGAAGAGTTGCGAGCCCATGTTCCCAAACCCAGGTTTTCCAACGTCACAGACCTTGGAGACAGCGTTAGATTTAACTGGAACTATGAGAACAAGGGTTTGACCGCTGCTCGGTCAATGCGAATTGGCGGCACCATTCAATATGTTGGCGGCAGGCCTTTTCGGTTCCCGCTTGAGCAGCTGATCTGCGACGAGATGCTGCGCGTTGACGACCTCGCTCCGGGCGACGGCCGCTTGTGGTTCATCGAAACCCAGAAAGCGGAATTTGCAAACGAGTGGGCCAATGTGCAGGCGGGCACGGGAAGCTTTGTTATTCGAGTGCGCGCAACCTTCACGGATATGTTCGGTGGGTTCCACGAAGTGGACCACTCAGAAATTCGTTGGGGTCACGACCTCCAGCACAGCCACGACAATCGCGATGTCGACGGGGACAAGAGAGATCCTCCGCCTTAGGCCGCTCCCCCGAAATCCAGATCCTTGCGGGCCGAAATGATGGTCACGATGAAGCCGGCCAGCACGTCGAGCATGACCATCGCCACGATCAGGAAGAAGGTCGAGGTGGCGAAGCCCTTGATCAGCAGGAACTCGACCAGGACGACGATGAACAGCACCATCGACAGGGCGTGATTGACGATCGCGACCTTCTGGCTGGAGGTCGACTTCAGCAGTTCGAAGAACAGCAGGATCAGCGACAGGAACAGGATCAGGTCGCCCACGCCGACGTTCCAGCTGGTCCCCGAGGCCATGGGGATCGAGAACATCGGATCGCGCAGGATGGCGTCGGCGCCGCCCGCGGCCAGGTTCACGTGGTCGCCGCCCGTGAACAGGCTCGACAGCACCACGATGTTGTACAGGATCACCGGGATCACCAGCAGCGGCAGGGCGACCAACATGGGCGGGGCTCCAGCATCCACGGCCGGTAACGGCCGCGCTTGTTAACGATAGATAACCCGGTTCGCTCCATACGGCTACGCCCGGTCGCCTGACAGGCGAACGTCCCGGCGCGGAGGCCTAGAACTCGCTGATCGCCCCGGGGCGGCGCGAGCGGGACTTCAGCCACATCACGCCCAGCAGGTCCGAGAACGAGGCCATCAGCCGGCCCCAGTTGGTGTACTTGGACTGGCCCGTCTCGCGGTGGCGGTGATCGACGTCCAGGTAGCGGTTCTCATACCCCTCGCGGATCATCAGCGCCGGCAGGTAGCGGTGGATGTGATCGAAGTAGGGCAGGCGCAGGAAGATGTCGCGGCGGAAGGCCTTCAGACCGCAGCCGGTGTCGTCGGCGTCATCGCCCAGCAGTTTCTTGCGGATCCGGTTGGCCCAGCGCGAGGCCCAGCGCTTGGCCTCCGAGTCCTGCCGCTTGGCCCGGACGCCGCCGACCAGGGCGACGTTGGGCGGCGAGGCCGCCAGCAGGTCGGCCAGCTTCGGCGCGTCGGCCGGCGGGTTCTGGCCGTCGCCGTCCAGGGTCACCACGATGGCGCCGCGGGCGGCCAGCACCCCGGTGCGCACCGCGCGGCTCTGGCCCGCGTTGGAGCCGTGGCTGAGCACCCGCAGTTGCGGCAGCTCGGCCTGCAGGGCGCGCAGCTCCTCCAGCGTCCGGTCCCTGGAGGCGTCATTGACGAACACCATCTCGAACGAACGCCCGGCGAATGCGGCGGCGATCTCGCGCGCCAGCGGGCCTGCGGCGCCCTGTTCGTCATGGACGGGGACGACGACGGAGATGTCGGGAACGGCTTCGGTCATGACCGCTGTCTAGCCGGTTTTGACGCCGCGCGGGAGACATGCTCCGCACACGCATGACGGCGGCGGAACTGGCGTGATAAGACGCTCCCATGACGCTTCCGATCACGCGCCCTGACCTCGACCGATACATCGCCGGATGGCGGGGCCCCGTGCTGGCGGCGCTGATCGCGCTGTTCGCCGGCCTGCCCGTCCTGGCCCTGCTGCCGCCGCTGGACCGCGACGAAAGCCGCTACGCCCAGGCGACCTCGCAGATGCTGGAGAGCGGCGACTATGTCGACATCCGCTTCCAGGACGATCCGCGCTGGAAGAAGCCGGTCGGCATCTACTGGATGCAGGCCCTGGCCGTGGCCGCCACCTCCCAGGTCGAGAACCGGGACATCCAGCCCTACCGCATCCCCTCCATCCTCGGGGCCATGATGGCCGCGGCGGCCATCGCCTGGGTGGGGCAGGCCATGTTCGGCGCCCGGGCGGGCTTCCTGTCCGGGGCCATCATGGGGGCCTCCTTCCTGCTGTCGACCGAGGCGGGCATCGCCAAGACCGACGCCATGCTGTGCGGAGCCGTGACCCTGGCCATGGCCGGGCTGGCGCGCATCTACCTGGCCTCCCGGGCCGGGGAGACGCCGCAGAGACCGCACAAGCTGATGTTCTGGCTGGGGCTGGGGCTGTCGATCCTGATCAAGGGGCCCATCGGCCTGATCGTCATCGCACCGGCCATGCTGGCGGTCTCGGCCTGGGACCGGGACTTCCGCTGGCTCAAGCGGCTGGGCTGGGGCTGGGGCCTGCCGCTGGTGGCCCTGCTGGTGGGTCCCTGGGCGATCGCCATCACCATCGCCACCGACGGCGGTTTCTGGCGCGAGGCCATCGCCGGCGACCTGGCGCCCAAGATCGCGGGCGGCCACGAGAGCCACGGCGCGCCTCCGGGCTACTATGTGCTGGGCGCGCTGGTGATGTTCTTCCCCGCCACCCTGCTGCTGCCCGCCGCCCTGTCCACCGGGTGGAGCCGCCGCGCCGAGCCGGCGATCCGCTTCCTGGTGTGCTGGCTGGTCCCGGCCTGGATCATCTTCGAGCTGACCCCGACCAAGCTGGCTCACTACACCCTGCCAGCCTACGGAGCCCTGGCCCTGCTGGCGGGCGCCGCCCTGACCCGGCCGATCGGCAACCTGTCGCGCTACATCGGCGCCGCCCTGACCGTGCTGGTCGGCGTGCTACTGGCCGCGGGGGTGGTCTACGGCCTGACCGAATACGGCAAGTCGACCGCCCAGACCTGGGCCACGATCACCATCGTCTTCGCCGTGCTGGCGGCCCTGATCGGGGCCTTCCTGCTGATGCACCGGGCGGCGGTGACGGCCGTGCTGGTCAGCATCGTGCTGGGCGTCGTCGCCCACGGGGCGCTGGCCGGGACGCTGCGCCAGCTGCGCCCGCTGTCGGTCTCGCCCCAGCTGGACAAGGTCCTGTACCGCGCCGACCTGCACCCGCGTCAGGGACGGCCCGGCCCCGTGGCCATCGCCGGCTATCATGAGCCCAGCTTCGTCTTCCTGACCGGTCGGGACACCGAGCTGACCGACGCCGAAGGCGCCGCCCGCGCCCTGGCCGAGGGCCGCCCCGCCATCGTCGAGGAACGCGAGGCCGAGGCCTTCCGCGCCGCCACCGCGCGTACGGGCGTCCCCGGCCGGGCCGTCGGCGAGGTCCGGGGCTACAACTACTCGCAGGGCGACGACGTGGACCTGTTCGTCTACGCCCCGCCCGGCGACGGGCCCGCCCCGACCCTGAACCCCGCGGAGCCCGTCCGGTGAGCCGCAGGATCACCATCGTCGAAGTCGGTCCCCGCGACGGCCTGCAGAACGAGAAGGCCATCCTGGAGCCCGCCGTCCGCGCCGACCTGGTGACGCGGCTGGAGACGGCCGGGGCGCGGCGGATCGAGGCGGTCAGCTTCGTCCATCCCAAATACGTGCCCCAGATGGCCGGGGCCGAGGAGGTCATGGCCGCCCTGCCCCATCAGGAGGGCCGCAGCCGCATCGGGCTGGTGCTGAACGGCAAGGGTTATGACCGGGCGCTGGGCACGGCGGTGGACGAGGTCAACGTCGCCATGTCCGCCACCGACGGCTTCGGCCTGAAGAACCAGGGACTGACCGTCGACCAGCAGGTCGAGATGCTGGCCGCCATCGTGGCCGGCCGGGCCAACGCCGGGGCCGCCTCGGGCGCCGCGCCGTCCCTGTCCGCCACCCTGTCCTGCGTCTGGGGCTGCCCGTTCGACGGCGAGGTCGGGGTCGATCAGGTCGCCGATCTGGTGGGCCGGATCGCGGCGCTGGGCGTCGGCGAGATCGCCCTGGCCGACACCATCGGCGTCGGCGACCCCTGGGCCGTCACCCGCAAGGTCGAGGCGGCGCGCAAGGCGGCGCCGGACGCGGTCCTGCGCCTGCATTTCCACGACACCCGCAATACCGGCCTGGCCAACGCCTACGCCGGGATCGAGGCCGGGGTGGACGTGCTGGACGCCTCGGTCGGCGGCATCGGCGGCTGTCCGTTCGCCCCGGGCGCCACGGGCAATATCGCCACCGAGGACCTCGTCTACATGCTGGAACGGGCCGGGTTCGAGACCGGCTACGACCTGGACGCCCTGATCGGAACCGCCCGCTGGATCGGCGAGAAGATCGGCCGCCCGGCCCCCAGCGCCCTCAGCCGCGCGGGGGGCTGGCCGAAGGTCTGACCCCGCCGCCGGGCCTCTCCAAAAGTTAACTCGCCACACCGTCAGCGCGCGCCCTAGCCTTCGGTTGAACGCAGGAGTGAACGGGCATGGCGGGATACCGGCGACTGGGCGTGGTGGTGCTGCTGTCGGCCAGCATGGCGGCGGGTGCGGCGAACGCTCAGGCGCTGCAGCGCACCGAGGTCCTGGGAAACTGGACCCTGCGGATGACGCCGGCGGAAGGCGCCAACGTCACGGTGAAGACCGACAGCGGGCGCGTGGAGATGCCTGTCATCGTCACCACCCGGGGCGCTTCAGCCATCGCCCGCGTGGTCGATGGCGAGGCGGCGAATTGCCGCCTGAACCGCGGCGCGCTGGTCATCACCCTGCGCCTTGACGACGCCCGCATGACCTACACCCTGAACGGACGCCGGACCGGCGGCTTCACCGGGAACGTCCGCCTGAGCGCCAACCTGATCCCCGTCGGCAGCATCCATCTGGGCACGATGGACATGTTCCGACGCTGACGCGGGCCAAGGGCGGGGCCGCCCACGCCGCGTTGCGGATACCGGCCGTCCGAGGCAGGGTGCCTGCCATGCGTTTTCCGCTCCATATCGCCCTGTGGCCACTAGTCCTCGGCGCCCTCGCGCAGCCGGTTCTGGCGCAGGATCAGCAGAGCGTCTCCGTCTTCGACCTCCGCGATCCCGTTCGGGCGCTGGCGTTCGACCCGACCGCATACTTTCCGTCCCCATCCATCCGGGATCGTTCGATCATCAGGATCGTCTACACCGGGGACGACTATGGATGGCCTGTCTACGCCATCGCCGTCGCCGAAGGCTGCGTTGACGGAGAAGCGGTCGGGGATCAGTGCGCTTCGCGGTTGAGAGCCCGCATGGTGCGGGCGCCCGCCCCGCCCGGGATGGAGCGGCTCCGCCAACGGGGCCTTTACCTCCTCAATGAGCTGGGCAAACGGGGCGCGACCTCTACCCCGCTGATCCGGGCCGCCCTGGCTGAGCTCGGGACGGAGTGGCTGGAGGCCGACCTGCGCGCCTGCCCCGGGGCCGTCGCGGCGCTGGGGCGTGCATCCGATGCACGGTGGACGCCCAATGCCGTCACCCGTTTCGATCACGATCCCACGGTGGCCGACTACCTGGAGGGTCTGACGCTCCACGCGGACGCTGTCCGGGTGGAGTTCCAGCAACACTTCAGGCGCTCGACCTACATCGGGGACGCCGGGGAAGGCACGCCCGCTGGCTGGGCCGTGGATCTGGCGGCGGTGATCGAACCCTGCTGGCGCCCCGCGAACACGCCGCCGCCGTGGTCGGCGGAGAGCTGAGCCCCATCCCCGCCGATCCAGTTCAAGACGGACAGCGCAGGCCCGCTCAGTTCGACGGCCACTCGAACAGCTGGTCGCCGGCCGACTCCAGGTCGCTGGCGCATCGCGGCTGCACCGGATGGGTGCGGCGGCCGTTCTCGTACATGTGGCCGATCGGTTCGGACTGATAGCAGACGACCGCCTGTTCGCCGTTCGGCGTGATGGCCAGATTCCAGTTCACGCTGCCGCCGGCGCGTGAGTCGTAACCCGAGGCGACCAGGGCGGTCTCGGTGCGGAAGATCGGAACCACCACGGTGTCGCGGTCACGCGCCAGCGCGATCGCCTCCGCCGGAGCGCCCGACGTCTCCAGGGCCCGGCGCACGTCGGGATGGTCGATGAAGGCGACCCCGTCCACTTCATCGAACGGATATTTGCCGACATAGGCCGACAGCGGCGGCGCGGCCTGGGCGACAGGCGCGGCGGCCGCGACCGCGGCCGGCGGGGCGGGTTCCGCGGGTGCGGCGGGCGCTTCGCTTTCAGCGGCGGTGCAGGCGGACGCCAGGACGGCGAAGGCGGCGGCGGCGACCAGACGTTTCATGGCGAACTCCCTTGGACCTGTCGCCAGACTAGGGAGGAAAGCCGTGACCGGAAAGCCGCCATGAGGCGCCGGGACCTGACGCCTCGCGCCTACAGGTTCAGCAGCGCCGGGTCGCCGCCCTGGGCGGAGATGTTGTTGCTGATGGCCTTTTCCGACGCATAGCGGATCAGGCTGTAGGGGCCGCCCGCCTTGGGACCGGTGCCCGACAGGCCTTCGCCGCCGAAGGGCTGGACGCCGACGACCGCGCCGATGATCGAGCGGTTGATGTAGACGTTGCCGGCGGGGACCAGGCGCGCGACCTCGTCGGCGAAGGCCTCGATGCGGCTGTGCACGCCCAGGGTCAGGCCGTAGCCGCGCTGGGCCAGCTTGGACGCCGTCTCCTTCAGCTTCGAAGGCTCGTAGCGGCAGACGTGCAGGATCGGGCCGAAGACCTCGCGCTCCAGATAGTCCGGGGCCGGGATCTCGGCGATGGTCGGGGCGAACAGGTGGCCCTTCTCCGCGCCCGCGGGCAGTTCGGCGCGGGCGATGATCTTGGCGTCGCCGCCGAGACGGGTCAGGTGGGCCTCGAGCGCGGCCTTGGCGTCGGCGTCGATGACCGGGCCGATGTCGGTGGCGGGATCGGAGGGGTCGCCCACGACCTGGGCCGCCAGCGCGCCCTTCAGACCCTCGATCAGGGCGTCGGCGGCGTCATGCGGGACATAGAGCAGGCGCAGGGCCGAGCAGCGCTGACCGGACGAGCCGAAGGCCGACAGGATGACGTCGTCGATGACCTGTTCCTTCAGCGCCGTGGTGTCCACGAACATGCCGTTCAGGCCGCCGGTCTCGGCGATGAAGGGGATGATGGCGCCCGGGCGGGCGGCCAGGGAGCGGTTGATCAGGGTCGCGGTGTCGGTGCCGCCGGTGAAGGCGACGCCGTCGATGCCGGGGTGCGAGACCAGGGTCGCGCCGACCGTCTCGCCCCGGCCGGGGACGAGGGCCAGCAGGTCGGGGTTCAGCCCGGCCTTGTAGTACAGGCGCACGGCCTCGGCGGCGATCAGCGGGGTCTGTTCGGCAGGCTTGGCCAGGACCGCGTTGCCGGCGGCCAGGGCTGCGGCGATCTGGCCGGTGAAGATGGCCAGCGGGAAGTTCCACGGGCTGATGCAGGCGAAGACGCCGCGGCCATGCAGGACCAGCTGGTTGATCTCGCCGACCGGGCCCTTCAGCTCGGTCGGGCCGCCGAAGTCGCGTTCGGCCAGCATCGCGTAGTAGCGGCAGAAGTCGGCGGCCTCGCGGATTTCGGCGACGGCGTCGTTCAGGGTCTTGCCGGCTTCGCGCGACAGCAGGGCGACCAGACGATCCATGTCGGCCTCGAGCGCGTCGGCCATGGCGCGCAGCACCGGGGCGCGGCCCAGGCCGCCCTTGCGGTCCCAGGCGACCTGGGCGCGGGCGGCGGCGTCGACGGCGGCGTCGATGTCGGCCGCCGTGGCTTCGGAGACGTGGCCGAGGACCTGGGTGGTGTCGAAGGGATTGGTCACGTCCTGGGCGTGGGTCCCGGCCTTCAGCTTGCCGCCGATGAGGGGGCCGGAGGTCAGCTTCTCGCTGTCGACCTTTTCAAGGGCGCGGGCATGGCGCTCGCGGTCGGCGGCCTGGCTGTAGTCGCGGCCCAGCGAGTTCTGGCGGTCCATGTACATATCCTTCGGGGTCGGGATCTTGGCGTGACGGTCGGGATGGGCCTCGACGGTCGTGATGGGGTCGGCGGCGACGGCGGAGGCCGGGACGCGCTCGTCCAGCAGGGCGTGGACGAAGGAGGAGTTGGCGCCGTTCTCGAGCAGACGGCGCACCAGATAGGGCAGCAGGTCCTCATGCCCGCCGACGGGAGCATAGGCGCGGACGGTCACGGGACCGAAGGCCTCCCTGGCGGCGTCGTACAGGGCCTCGCCCATGCCGTGCAGGCGCTGGAACTCGATCTTCACCCCGCGCTCGCTGGCCATCTTGTAGACGGCGGCCAAGGAGTGGGCGTTGTGGGTCGCGAACTGGCTGTAGATGTGCGGCGCGGCCTCGATCATCAGGCGGGCGCAGACCAGGTAGTTCAGGTCGGTCGCGGCCTTGGTGGTGAAGACCGGATAGTCGGTGCGG